>Ga0082212_10000216_pt1 | contig 85101 bp, 83 predicted proteins | sample TergutNt197P3_FD_71548 | JGI IMG/M metagenome (GOLD analysis project Ga0082212, IMG submission 71548) | Neocapritermes taracua P3 segment gut microbial communities from Petit-Saut dam, French Guiana - Nt197 P3 | ecosystem: Host-associated > Arthropoda: Insects > Digestive system > Gut ...
CCACGACAACCCGGCGATCAAGGAAGTCTACGACAAGTACCTCAACAAGCCCCTGGGTGAGAAGAGCCACCACCTGCTGCATACCCATTACGCGGGCCGGGGCAAGTACAATGTGGAGATACCGGAGTCCGCTAATAAATAAGACAGGGGGCGCTCCTAAGTACCGGTAACGGCAACTCCTGGTACATAGGGGCGCCCCATAATAATTAATGGGAGGGACTGGTTAAAATGGATAAAATGTTTCTGAGCCCGGCGGAGATCGCTGAGTATACATCCGGCGTCGCCGTGACAAAATCTAACCTGTCGGTGCTGAAGATGCTGCTTTTGGGCTTTTTGGCAGGGGCGTTCATCGCTTTTGCCTCAAACGGCTCCACAATGGCGGCGCACAATCTGCTTTTCAAGCCGGAGACCTATGGCATGGGCAGGGCGCTGACGGGGGTCGTGTTCGGTACCGGCCTGATGATGGTCGTCGTCGCCGGGGCGGAACTCTTTACCGGCAACAATCTGATGATCATTGGCGTACTGGAGAAGAAAATCTCCTGGGCGGCTATGCTCCGCAACTGGGGTTGCGTCTATGTGGGAAACTTCATCGGTTCCCTGGTGATCGCGGCATTATCCGTATATAGCGGCCTGATGAGCGCCAGCGCCAATGATTTCGGCGGGATGACTATCCGCATCGCCGCGTCCAAGGCGGGGCTGAACTTCGGCAAAGCCCTGGTATTAGGGATTCTGTGCAACATACTGGTCTGCGTCGCCGTGTGGATGTCTTTTGGCGCCAAGGATCTCATTGGCAAGCTTTTTGCCTGCTTCTTCCCCATCTGGCTATTTGTCACTTCCGGCTTCGAGCACTCCATAGCCAATATGTTTTATGTGCCCGCAGGCTTGTGGGCGAAGTCAAACCCCGCGTGGCTCGAGGCAGCGAAGCTCAGCGACAGCGCCCTTGCGAATCTGACCTGGGGCAACTTCTTTATCAATAATCTGATCCCCGTCACCATAGGCAATGTCATCGGCGGCGCCTGCGTGGTGGGATGCGCTTATTGGTTCTGCTACCTGAGGAAAAAGGCCTAGCACAGGATTCGCCAACCGCAAGATAGCCGTATAGAGGTCGAAAGATTTGCTATACGGCTTTTTCTTGACTTTCACTTCGTTACATGGTTTAATTATTACGTAATAACGTAATAGCATGATTCATTATGAAGGGGTGGATATTTATGGCGAGGGATATCGAACAGGAGCTGGATGAACTCAAGTATCAAATCGGGGATCTTAAAAAAGCCCTTGCTGTCACGCTGCTGGAATCGCGGCAGGGCGCAAAGCAAGCGCCGGTCGAGTCTGAGAAAGCAGGAGAAACGGAAAGAAATCAGTATACCGAAGGAAGTAAAAGTTTCGAAGGCATCAAGGGCATGGAAGATATCGAAGAGAGCGGAGACAAAGATCCAGCCATACAAGACATGCTGGACCGCATGGAGTATGCCCGGGGCAACAGCGGCGAAAGCGGCAGGGTGACGTATCTGGGCGTATTCGCCGGGGGCGAACGGCGGTATAGATGGATGGAAAGAGGCGTCAATACCGACGATTTGCTGCAGCTTATCGAAAACCGTTCGGCGGAAAAGGTGTTGAACTGTATCGGCAGCAATGAGAGGCTCAACATACTGCTGGCCTTGCTCAAGGAGCCTATGTCCGTGGCGGCGCTGGTGGAGAAGTGCGGATATAACACCACAGGGCAGGTCTATCATCATCTGAAGCCCCTCATCGCGGCGGCCCTGGTCAGCGAGGATAAAAACGCCGCGAAAGGCACGTATTATGTGCAGCCCCACCGGGTCCAAGGCCTCATCATGCTGCTGGCCGGCATCCACGACATGGTCAGCGCGGAAAAGACGAAAGGCGTCTGGGGGAGCGAGGCGGAGGTTCACAAGGGCGCGACCCAGGTGGACGAGCGGCATATAGTCACCATGAAAGAGACGCAAAAAATTATCGACGCGTTTTTCGCATCGACGGATCCGCCCGTATTAAAAACACTCTCCTCAAGCGAGAAAAAAAAGCTGGTCATCCTTCGGGTCATAGCCAAGCAATTCGAACGGGGGACACGGTATAGCGAAGGGGAGGTAAACCGGATACTTGAGCCGATTTACGAAGACTTCGCCTCGATCAGGCGGCATTTGATCGAGTACGGCTTTATGGAACGCACCCAGGATTGCTCGGAGTATTGGCTGAGTTAATGTCGGTTATTGCTTTCGCCTGAGGTTAACGGCAATCGATGAGTACCTTGACGGCGCCGCTGCCGGGGTCGGCGATTTTGTCGAAGACGCCGGGGCTGTCCGCCAGGGGGATAACGTGGCTGACCACCCTTTCCAGTTCATCGCCTAAGACGCCGGTGAACTCCACCGCCTGGCGGAACTCTTCCTTCGTATACACGCGGGTGCCGACCAGCGTCTGCTCCCTGAAGTTGAGGTCGCGGAGGTTGACCCTGTGCGGCTCTTTGTGCTGCGCGACCAAACATATCGTGCCCCCCGCCCGGGTCAGGTCGGTCATCTGCATCGCTACCGGCTCGGCGCCGCTGCACTCATACAGGATATCCGCGCCCTCGCCTCCGGTAGCTTCCCGGACGAAACCTTCCACGTCGCCGGCGGCGTCTACGGGGATCATGCCCAGCTCTGCCGCCCGCTTCAGGCGGCTTTCGTTGATATCCGAGATCATGACCTTCGCCGCGCCCATATGCCGGAGCATGAGGCCGGCCAGGAAGCCGATGGGCCCGGCGCCGGTGACCAGTACCGTATCCAGCGCCTTGAGCCTGCTCTGGTGTATGGCCCGGATGACCACGGCCAAGGGCTCGATGACAGCGGCGGCCTTGTCGGAAACGCCGTCCGGTACCTTAAAGAGGACGTCTTCGTCGACGTAGACAGTCCGGCAGGCGCCTCCGTCCACATCTATGCCGATAAGCCCTAATGTATTGCAGATATGGGCGTTGCCGCTGCGGCAGGGGAGGCACTTCCCGCAGGAGATGAGGGGGTAGGGCACGACCCGGTCCCCTTTTCGGAATAGCTTGCCGTTTTCCGCGACTGAGCCCAGGAACTCATGCCCAAGGATCAGCGGCGCCTTAGCCCGGGGATGGGTACCCAGATAGATGCCGATATCCGACCCGCAGACGCCGCAGTACCGCACGTCCAACCTGATCTGGCCGGGGACGGCGGCTTCGGGCTCCGGAAGGTCTTTGACGGCAGCCGAGTTAGGCCCGAGATACACCAGAGCTTTCATACGCCAACTCCTTTTTTTACCGAACAACGTAGTATTGCGGAAAAAGACAATGCAAGGATGGTCCAGTTATTTCGTGGACGCCGCACTAGCTGCCAAACAGCATTGCCGCTTCCTTCATGCGCTCCGCTACCGGCACGCCAAAGGGGCAGCGTTCTTCACAGCTGCCGCAGGCCAGGCAATCCCCCCCGCGGCGGCTCAAACTCATATAGTGGGAGCGTACGGAAGGGGGGATGCGCTCCGTATCCAGGCGGGCGACGTCGAGATATTTGTTGACCGCGGCGATATCGATCTCCGCCGGGCAGGGTTGGCAGTGGCTGCAGTAGACGCAATTGCCCCGGAAGTCGTTGCGGACGGAACCGAGGACCTCGGCGTAATCCCGCTGGGGATCGTCGAGGTCGAGGTACTCCGCGGCCTGCGCTACCTCTTCCGGCGTCTGGCAGCCCACTAAGGCGCTTGCCACAGCCGGCCTGGACAGGGCGTAGTGGATACACTGGGCTACCGTCAGAGGCCTCGCGAAGGGCGTGTGCCCGGCTTGTAGCAGCTTTCCCGCACCCAGAGATTTCATGACGGTGACGCCGACCCGCCTTTGGGAGCAGAGCTTATAGAGCTCCGCCCGGCGGGGGTCGATCCCCTTGAATAATCCGGCGCCGAAATCCTCTTCGAAGTGGTCGAATACATACTCTGCCGGGGGCAGCATGTCGAAAGCCGGGTTGATGCTGAACATCATCAGCTCCGGCACGCCCGTCTCGATCGCCTTCATGGCGGTCACAGGATTGTGTGAGCTGAAGCCGATGTGGCCCACGTCGCCCTGCTCTTTCAGGCGGAGGGCGTAGTCGATGAGCTCTGTCTCGAAGACATTTTGATAATCCGCTTCGGAGTCGATGAAGAACATCATGCCGAAGTCGATATACCCGCCGAAGATCCGCAGTATCTCTTCGAAATACTTACGCACCGTGGGCAGGTCCCGCTTGATGTCGTACTGCTTATGCCCTTCCGCGGAGCAGAAATGCCCCTGGATCATGACGTCCTTGCGCCTGCCGCCCAAGGCTTTCGCGATGTGTCCCCTGACTTGTGCGCCGGGCATAAACACATCGAAGATATTGACGCCGCAGCCCAGGGCTGCTTCTATGGTGGCTTCGACCTGCTCGTAGGGCTTCCTGTCCAGGTACTCGCAGCCGAGCCCGATCACGCCGACTTGGCAGCCTGTAGCGCCCAGTTCCCGGTATTCCATGTTATTTCACTTTCGCCAGCAAGCGCTTGATATACGCCGTCAGCTCCTTAAACGCGCTGCGGGGGTCGATCTCGTCCAAGGTCTCAATGAGAGCGGCCGTATCCTTCTCGCTGAGGCTTTCCTTCTTCTCCGCGAGGAAGGCGGCTCTGTTCTGCACGATATACAGAACGATTTCCTCCACCGCTTTTTTGTCCGCTACCATGTTGCCCACGATTTTGCTCTTCGAGGCGAACTGGATGAAATCCTTATTCATCAAAGTGTAGTTCATCTTGCCCTTTTCGTCGGTATACCGCTCGATGTATGCCAGATACTCCACGCTGTTGACCATGTCGGTCTTCTCCGTCTCGGTTTCAGCCACGTCTTCTTCCGCGGCGGCGTCATCGCCGCCCGCGTCGGCGCCGTCGTCCTGGATATAGTTGATTTTCAGCTTTCCCCTGGCTGTGTAGGGCAGCCCCGTGGTAAGCTCCAATGCCTCAAATACGGCTTCATCCGGGAACATGCCGGCGTCGTATTTCCCAAAGGGGCTTGCTTCGCCGCTTCTCCTGTCGATGGAAAACACCGCGGAGAGGTCCTGATCCAGCCGGAAGATTTTGATGCCGGCGCCGCCCGCTGACAGCTTCTGCTTGTAAGCGATTGCCGGGATTGCCGTTAACTCCACTGCCGTTGTTCTGATAATATTCATCATATTCATCCTTTCATTATTGTTATTTGGCTTACTCTATATTAAGATATTGTTGATAAAGGAACAGAGCCGGGTAATACGGAATTCCGAACCGGAAGGAGGCGGACGCTGTGAAGCGGTTCTTTAGCTTGTTCGCGGAGTTGTTCAAAGGGCCCTTTAAACCCTGCGACGTACTGACTCTCTCGCGGATATTTATTTTCACGCCGCTCATCGTTATCTTCACCATGTCGCGTGCGCACGCGGGTTGGGTCCTTGCGGCTTTCGCCGTCGGGGAAATCACCGACGCCGTGGACGGCCCGGCAGCCAGGAGATGGCCGTATCCGGAAGCGTTGGAGCGCGAGCTTTGGCGGCGAAATCATACAAGCACCATCGACAAGACCGCGGATATGGCCCTGGGGATCGCTGCATTGGTCTACGTCGCTTTCTGCACCTATCAACCCTTTGGCTGGATACTCCTCTGCGGGATCCTGGCGGTGGGAGGGGTCTCCCAGCTGCTCGTGGTTTTTGTATTCCCTTCGCCGAAGGAGAACATCCACGTGAGGCGTTTTGTCCTGGTCAGGCGGGACTTGCTGTACGGCCCCGCTATCGGGGTGACGGTCACCACACTGATTCTGAAAGCGACCATCCCCGGCGTACTGACCTGGGATAAGGTTCTTCATTCGGCGCCGTTTCTCACACTGTTTGCCCTGGGGCTCACCGCCGCGGTACTGGTCTATACCCTGAAAAAAAACCGGGTAGGCGAACCGTAGCGGCGGCTATCGTATGGCGTCCAGGCCGAGACGGATATCTTCGAGGATATCGTCCACATGCTCTAAGCCTACGGAAAACCTGATCATGCCCGGGTGTACGCCGGCTGCCAGAAGCTGCTCGTCGCTGAGCTGTCGGTGGGTGGCGCTTGCCGGGTGAAGCACGCAGGTCCGTATATCGCACACATGCACTTCGTTTGACGCCAGCTTCAGGGAATCCATGAAGCGGACAGCCTTTTCCTTACCGCCTTTGACGATAAATGAAATGACGCCCGCCGCGCCCTTGAGGTACTTCCGGGCAAGGTCGTAGGAGGGGTCGCTTTCCAAGCCGGGGTAGGTCACTTTTTCGATAAGGTCGGATTGGGCGAGATACTTCGCTACGACCATGCCGTTTTCACAATAACTCCGCATCCGTATCGCCAGGGTCTCCAGCCCGAGATTGAGCAGAAAGGCGGAATGGGCAGCCGGGTATACGCCAAAATCCCTCATGAGCTGCATCCTTGCCTTGATGATGTAAGCCGCTTTGCCGTAAGTCTCCACATAGGAGATACCGTGGTACGTCTCGTCCGGCTGGACCAGCCCGGGGAAATTCCCGTTCGTCCAGTCGAAGCCGCCGCTGTCAACGATCACGCCGCCAACTTGCAGCGCGTGCCCGTCCAGATACTTAGAGGTGGAATGCACGACGATATCCGCCCCAAAGTCAAAAGGTTTGCACAGGACGGGGGTGGCGAAGGTGTTGTCCACGATGAGAGGCACGCCGTGGGCGTGGGCGATGCGGGCGTATTTCTCGATATCCAGGACGGTGAGGGCCGGGTTGGCTAGGGTTTCGCCAAATACGGCTTTCGTGTTTGGCTTGAAAGCCGCGTGGATATCCTCTTCGCCGGCGTCCGGCTTCACGAATATGCACTCTATGCCCAGCTTTCTCAAGGTGTGGGCGAAGAGGTTCACCGTGCCGCCGTAGATCTCCGGCGTGCTGATGAAGCTGTCGCCGGCTGAGCAGATATTCAGCAGGGAAAGGAGCGAAGCCGCCTGCCCCGAGGAAGTGCACATGGCGCCGACTCCGCCTTCGAGGGCGGCGATCTTGCTCTCTACCGCCATGACCGTGGGGTTGGCGAAACGGGAGTAGATCAGGCTTTTCGTCGGTTCGTCAAAGACGGAGGCCACTTCTTCGGTGGAATCGTACACGTAGGTCGTGCTTTGCACGATGGGCATGACGCGGGGCTCGGCGTTTCCCGGCGTGTATCCGGCATGCAGGCATAAGGTTTCATCTTTCATACAGCTTCCCCCCTGTTTTTTTAATTAGACGGTAATTCTATCATAAATCGCGCCGAACCACAACCCGGCGAAAAACGTCATCGTAGGCCGACAATGCCGCCGTCTACGGTGATATATGTCCCGGTGACATAGGAGGATTCGTCTGAGGCGAGAAACAGGCAAGCGCCTACCATATCTTCCGGGGACGCGAACCTCCTCATGGGGATGGTGTTCATCACATAGTTGACCCAAGTCTCGTCCGTCACCAGGTCGTCGATCTGCTTCGTGCGGGTGACTCCGGGCAGAAGGGTGTTTACGCGGATATTGTATCTGGCCAGGTCGTGGGCCATGTGGCGCGTCATGGCGGTGATGGCGCCTTTTGTCGTCCCGTACACCACGCTGTTTGCCCGGCCCACCAGGGAATTCACTGAAGAAGTGTGGATGATGGAGCCTCCCCCCGTGGGGACCATGGCTTTGGCTGCCGCCTGGCTGCACATGAAGACGCTTTTGCAGTTGTTGGTCATCAGATAGTCGAAGTCCTCGTCGGTCAAGTCGAAGAAATGCCCCCGGCGGTTGTCGCTTCCGGCATGGGCCATGAAGACGTCTAAGCGGCCAAACCGGTCAAGGGTGGCGGCGATCAGGGCGTCTACGCTGCTCCTGTCCGACGCGTCCAGGCGCTGCACCATCCAGCGGTCTTCCGGCACGCCGGTCGCCTTTGCTGTCTCGGCCGCGCCTTTTGAGCGAAACTCCGTCAGCACCACCTTCGCGCCTTCCCGGAGGAAGGCCTGGGCTACCGCCGCGCCGATGCTGCCGTTGCTGCCCGTCACTACTGCTACTTTTCCATCCAAACGTCCCATATAGGATACCCTCCTTTTCCCGATTGTGGCAAGTCACTTGCCGGTAGTCTTTCCGATATAATCCACTCCCCATTCCTCCAACATATCTCGCTGGCAAGTGGGGAACTGGTTCAGGCTCATATGAAATACCAGGCAGGCCTTGCAGTTGTCGAAGTACGGGCATGTGGTATTCCAGCAATCGCATTTGTGATTGTCCGTATCGGCGGCGCGGGCGAAAGCCGCGGCCATCCCTTCCCGCGTGAGGTTAGTAGGGGGATGGGCTTTCCATTTGAGTTTGTTCTTTTGTTCCAGGAAGTTCTTTTGCTCCGGCATGATCATTCAACCTTTCTGCAGAACGTATTTGTGTGAGTGAATATCTGTGTGACTACAGCGTCTCTATCACGGTGAGCAAGCTTTGGTAGCTGTCCACATCATGGTACTTCCGCCTGGAAAGGCCATCTTGAATTGAAATTTCACTCAGCCTCACCTCCGTCGGTGGATTCGCACATCGCATTCGTATAAACAGTTTTCTTTCCTTTACCTCTTGCTTCGAGAATTTTAGCGGAAACCAATAATCCAAGGTATCGTCTTACTGTCGCCGGCGATTTTTTTGTTAACATTACCGCTTCCTTTGGACTGATGCTCTCGTTGTTCTCCAAATGTTCAATAATGGGCACCAGTTTTTCATAATCCGCCTCGGATAAAAGTCCGCTCAAAGCTCGCTCAATATTCCGCTCATGATTCCGCTCAAAATGAGCGGAATCATCTGTCCCATTGCCAAATCCATCTCTGATCCTGATCGTGGTGATCAGGTAGGTACGGTCGGCGTCTGTTTCAAATTCCGGCGGCGGAGAGCCGTTCTGCTTTAGTTCACGCAGAATTTTGGAAATCCCCGTGGATTGCTTCTCTGATAAGTCAATCTCCTTGAGGAATTCCCCGATTCTGCGGTTGCGGTATTTGCGTGCCCTCACCTTACCGACCGCAAAATATTCCATATCAATCCAATGCGCCGGTCCCGGATAATTGATGACTTGGATACGGTCAATATAAATCCTTATTTCGACAGGTTCTGCTTCGCGGTATGATTTGTGAAACACTGCGTTAACGACGATTTCTTCCAGCGCGTTGTACGGGTAGTTGAAGAAATGCTCCGATTCCGCCTGATTTTGGATTTTAACGACTTTTTTCTCGATCACATTATTTTTGATGTAGTCTAAAGCATCCCTAATGTGCTTGTAGATCGGTCCGGTGAATGTTTTTTCCGTAAAATCATCCGAAGCCTCTGCGTCAGGCGTATGAAACCTCACCAAATCAATTTGTGCGCCGGGAATGAGTCTGTCCGGCCTATCTCCAAACATTAAAACGCCGATGTTCCGAATTTCCAAATCGGAATCTGTCTCATTCGCTACTTCCAAAGACACAAGCAAATCCCCCAGAGGTCTGGCGTCTAATTCTCCGGCTAATGAACTATTGCTTTCCCGCAGATAATCCTCTAAATAGCCGCGCCTAATGTTTTCTACTGTCGCTGAACGATTAACCCTATCATCGTAGGGGATCGAATTGAATTTATCAAACAGTTCCGAAAGTTCATCGTTCTTTGCATGTGTCGTCACCGCTCCAGAACGAATCCAGTATCTCATCGTTCTGTCGAGTTTCTTTTCGGTCTTCTTTTTGGTGTATACATCGCTAGGCGCCTGATAAGGGCCGCTGTCTCCGGCAGAAGAACGTAAATAGAGTAGATAGATATCCTGGTTATCATAGTTTACTATCTCCATTTTCGGAATATACCTCGGCTGAATCATGTTGCAGTACTGAAATATCTCTTGCTGGATTGCATCCAATCGTTCCTGGGGCACGCCCTGCGGCGGAAGCGTAGGGATACCATTAGTAGCTTCAATGCCAATCACGATATATCCGCCGTTGACATTTGCATAATCATTTGCGAACGCACAGATCGTATGAACAGTATCCGATGGATTCCAACCGCTTTTATACTCAACGCGGTCATGCTCCACAACCCGCCCCTTTAGCAACGTATCTATTTTTAATGGTATCATGTACCTCGCCCCTCTGTTTATGCGATATCTGTATTAATATTTAGTTATGTTTTCTGCCTAATTTACGCCATGCCCGTGTTTTTGAATTCGCTAATCATTGCTTAGCGTTTTCCTTGGATCGTTCATCACAGCACCTTTCTTATCGTGTTCGGGCTGTAAGTGGCGAACACCTGCTCGAAATTCACCATCGCGCTATCAGCGGCTTCCGCCTACTTCGCGGACATACGCCGGGCTTCCGCCAGGCAGAGAAAGTCGTAGACCGGGGCGAGGAGCGTGAAGCCGTCAAGCAATACCTCCGCCAGCTTTTCCGAAAACAACAGGTCAAAATCCCCGCTGTGGCAGTTGAATGAAATACTTTTCTTATCCAGCCATTCCCGCTTTGCCTGGGGCATATCCGGATACTTGCTCCGCTTGTAGTCGTCGCCTTCCATGCCAAAGGCGCTTTGGCCGCGGAATGCTTTCTCAGCTTTCTTGAATGGCGCGGCATTACCCAGTATCATCTGCCGGACCGCGTCCATGGACGCCGCGGAAGCCTGATAGTAGCCCATGCCGTAGCTGAACCCCTCCGGGCTCAAATCGAAGTAGAAGGCAGGCAAGCCCTCGTAAAGCTTCTTCTCCCGCATAAACACCATCCACATATTATCCCGGTACAGGGATTTATCCTTGGAGAAACGGGTGTCGCGGTAGATACGCGACAATGTCCGGTCGACGCGGGGCTCGGTGATGAGCTGCGGATCGATTTTCAGCATGGCGGGGCTCAACCGGGCTACCAGCTCGATGAAGGGCTCCAAAATGAACTCCAGATACAGCCCCTTATGCTCCTGATACCACGCCTTGCTGTCGTTGATTTTATTTTCAATCAGAAAATCAATGGATCTTTGTGAAAACGGCATATGGCGTCTCCTTTTCCTTGATGATTTGCCGGCGTCTCGGATGGTACTGCCATCGGCGGCTGCGACTATTATATTATAAAATGAAGCGATTCATCAATGGAGGAATCGAATGGAAATAAATATATTGACAACCATCTATTTGTCTGCTACTATATCATATAGATGTACATCAATGCGAGGTGGTACCGTGAACGAAGTCTACAAGGAATACGCCCAGTTTTTTAAAGTATTGTCTGACCCAAACCGGCTTATGATCGTCGACATGCTTTCTTGCGGGGAGCTATGCGCTTGCGTGATTTTGGAAAAGTTCAATATTACGCAGCCGACGCTCTCCCACCACATGAAAAGCCTTTGCGATTGCTCGCTGGTGAACGGGCGCAGAGAGGGGAAGTGGACGTATTACTCGCTCAACGGGGATGCCGTCGGGCGGCTCAGGTCATTTCTGGAGCAAGTCACTTTGGTGAAGGAAAACTATATTTGCGACGAAACCATTTGTTGTGAGGAGGATTGTTGTGATGGATAACATTATCGAAAGCGTCAAGGAGTACTACGGGAAACAACTGCAAGGCAAGAGCAGCCTCACGTCGAGTACGTGCTGCTGCACCGACGCGCCGCCTGCCGCGCTCAGAGAGATACTGCCGCTCATAGCCGACGAGATACTCGATAAATTCTACGGCTGCGGTTCGCCGTTGCCGCCATTGCTGGAGGGGAAAACCGTCCTTGATTTAGGCTGCGGCACAGGCAGAGATGTATATATCGCGTCCAAGCTGGTCGGCGAGACGGGGCTTGTCATAGGCGTGGACATGACCACTGAGCAAATCGAGACCGCAAGGAAATACCAGGAGCAGCAGCGCGAGCGTTTCGGATATAAAACCTCAAATGTGCGGCTCCTTCAGGGGTACATCGAAGACTTGAAATCCCTCGGGATAGAGGATCAAAGCGTGGACGTCGTTATCTCAAATTGCGTGATAAACCTTTCCCCGGCTAAGGAGCAGGTATTCAAAGAGATTTACCGCGTCCTGAAACCAGGGGGCGAGCTGCATTTCTCGGATGTGTTCTCCGACCGGCGCATCCCGGAAGCCCTGGCGTCAGACCCTTTGCTGCGCGGGGAGTGCCTGGGCGGTACGTTATACTCGGAAGATTTCCGTAGGATCATGGCGAAATGCGGCTGGGCGGATTTCCGCTATACGGGCATCCGGGACGTCGATCTGCAAAGCGAGGATATCGAAGAAGTGATCGGTTTTGCTTCGTTTTCGTCGCGGACGGTCAGGGCGTTTAAATTAGACGACCTGGAAGATATATGCGAAGACTACGGGCAGGTGGCGTTCTATGACGGCAGCATACCGGGTAGCCCGCACTACTTCGACCTTGACGACCATCATCGGTTCATCAAAGGCAAACCCATGCTCGTCTGTGGAAATACCGCGTCGATGATATCCAATACCCGCTACAGCAAGGCGTTTAAAGTCATCGGGGATCGCTCCGTGCACTACGGCGCGTTTGACTGCTCGTCAGGTTGCGACGAATGCGGGGCCGACGCCTGCTCCTGCGCGTCGGAGGCGTGCTGCTAAAGCTGGGATGAAAGAAATGAGTTATCAGGAGGCCAATGATCATGGATGAGAAGGTCCGGCAAGCGTCTGAATACTACGGGAGCGGGTTATACTGCTCACAAGCCGTGCTGGGCGCTTTCTGCGGCGGGTACGGGGTAGATGAAAAGCTTGCGTGGCGCATTTCTTGCGGCTTGAACAGCGGCTGCAGACGCGCCGAGGTATGCGGCGCCGTCTCCGGCGCGATACTGGTGATCGGTTTGAAGCATGGGGGCGACAAAGCCGTTTGTAATCATAAGACTGAGGAATATATACAGGCTTTCCTAAAGAGCAATGGCAGCATGATATGCCGGGATCTGCTGGGCTGCGACGTCTCTACGCCTGAGGGGAAGGAAAAAGCAGCCGGCGAGGATCTCTTCGCTACCCGCTGTATGGATATGGTCGAAAGCGCGGCGCAGATACTGTGCGACTTAGGTTATTAACAGATGAAAACACCAAATATCAATTCAACAAAAAGAAGGCGGTAAAAATGCCCGGAGTTTTTTTCGTTTTACTCGCAGGTCTTATCCTGCTGACGTTCTTTGGGGTCATTAGAGGGGTGATCCCCGCGGTAACGCGCGCAAACCAGAAAATCAGCACGCCAAATGGCATAGACCAAATGGAAATGGCGGAGATTGGCGGCATTAGGCAAGCCTTGTACTTCAGAGGGCAAAACAAGGATAATCCTGTCATCCTGTACCTGCACGGCGGTCCCGGTTTCGCAAATATCCCCTTTATTCACACGTATCAATATAGTTGGGAAAGTGATTTTACGATAGTGAACTGGGATCAGCGCAACTCGGGCAAAACGTTGGCCGCCAACGACCCTGTAGCCGTCGCGGGCACTTTGAGCATCGAACGGGCGGTAGCTGACGCTCACGAAGTCACGTTGTACATAAAACAACAACTCGGCAAAGAAAAAATCATCGTATTGGGACAAAGCTGGGGCGCGGCGCTCGGAACGATATTAGTGCAGACATATCCGGAGGATTACAGTATGTATATCGGTACCGGGCAAGCCGCCAATGGTATAGAGGGGGCGCGCCTTTGCTACGAAAAAGCGTTGGAATTATCACGCGCGGCGGGCAACCAAAAGGATGTAGACGCGCTTGTGGCGCTTGCGCCATATCCCCCGGCAACTTTCGATGAAAGTATTTTCCACAAAGCGGAAGTAGTTGGTAAGTATCAGGCAAAGTATAAGATCGGCGTCTCTGTGGGCTTGGGTACGCTACTGCCTGCCTTAACATCTCCTTACTATACTACGGGGGAAATGATCGCGTTTATCAAAGGAGTGGTAAACCAGAAACAATATCATGGCGGCGTCTATCCGTTTTTCTTTGAATACGACGCCCACCATTACGGAACCGACTATCCGATCCCTGTATACTACATACAGGGAGAAAACGACTGGCAAACTCCCTACCCATTAGCCAAGGCTTTCTTTGAGGAAATCTCAGCCCCGGACAAAATGTTTTTTTCAGTTCCCAATGCCGGGCACTTTACTACTCTTGATGATAAAGAAGAATTTACCCGTATACTGGTAGAGGAAATCAGAGAACGATAGCCCGCGTACGATGATCTCAGCTTATTTGATGCCATCTTATCTAAGAATGCAATCGATTAAGTATCGACATTCGGAGTCACATAGATCCTAACTTTGGTGCTGACTTGGGGGGTGACTTGGGGGGGCGAACTATTTTGTGGCCCTACGCGACCTACGGCGACCTCAGCAAACGGAATAATGATGCTGAAAATGTCACCTTCGCTAAACTGCGGTTCTTGCGAGGAGTCAGAGTGATCTATGTTGATGTTGTCTTAGGCGAAACCATTTTTTTACTTTATGCATATCCCAAATCAGTTAAGGATGATTTATCCCAATCGGAAATAAGCGATATACATAAGGCAGTCACTATACTAAAATCATGATATGGAGTGTTTGATATGGCAGAGTTTAATGTTTATGAAGGAATCATGCAAGGGCTGACTGAGGCTATTGCGTTTAAAAACGGTGAAAACTCGAAAGCACGAGTACGGATATTATCGACAGTTGACCCTATATCGGTGGAAGCATATAAGCCAACTGACGTTACGAAGCTACGAAAAGAGCTTAACATGAGCCAAAAGGGACTTGCGGTAACGATTGGCGTTTCCCCACGTACAGTAGAAGCATGGGAATCGGGGAGGTCAGTACCAAACGGAGTTGCTACGCGAATGCTATATCTGATTCAGGCGGATCATAGTCTAGTCGATAAATTGGCAGTTCGTTGATTTGTTAATGTTTCGTTATCTATTTCAAACAACTTACGTCGCTGAATGCTCTAATCCAACGGCGTTAGAGTAGAATAAATTTCGTCAGGATGCTTTTTCGTGGTTTCCCATTGACTACCTTATATTTGTTGACGGTAAACCTGTTGGTCTAATCGAAGCAAAAGCGGAAGAAAAAGGAAGCACCCTCTTTGCAGTCGCAGAGCAGTCCGCTCGGTACGTCACAAGTGGCTTAAAGCATTTGAAAGATATTCGTCAGTTGATAACTGACGATTTAAGCGTAAGCCTTCCCACGGTAAATCGTCATTCGGCAACTGACGATTTTTGTTCAAGTAAATTATTGGAAAACGGCATAGATTTGAGTTTGCTCGCTTGTCAACTTGACGGTTTCTATATACCGGGATTTTCTCCCGGTGAATTTTACCGCGTGGGCTTTACGCATCATTCGGAGATTTTAGCAAAAGAAAAAACCCAGCAATCGTTGATATTGCTGGATTCTTCCGGGGATGCGGTCGAGAGGACTTGAACCTCCACACCCTTGCGGGCACTAGGACCTGAACCTAGCGCGTCTGCCAATTCCGCCACGACCGCAGGCGGCTTGATACCTTGTATGGGTACAGCCAATCTATATTGAAGTGAGTAATGACTTGGCTGGGGTGCCAGGACTCGAACCTGGGTATGACGGAGTCAGAGTCCGTTGCCTTACCAACTTGGCTACACCCCAAAGGTTGACGGTTTTGGTGAAATGATAAGTGGAGGGAGGAGGATTCGAACCTCCGAAGGTAGAACCAGCAGATTTACAGTCTGCCCCCTTTGGCCAACTCGGGAATCCCTCCAGGCTTGTCTTTTTGGATTCTGGCGGCGGCCGCTTCCGCCAACCGTTCGGTTACATACCAGGCGTATGCGCCCTCACGTTTGTTGTCGCTTGCCTTGCCAGAATCCAAAAATCCTGCGCCTCCTGGCGCTTTTTTCGCTTCTGGCGGCGGCCGCTGCGTCGCTTTGCTCGGTCATGTATTGAGATACACTCCCTCGCAAATCTCCTTCTTAGGGTAAGGATGGAGCCGACGATGGGACTCGAACCCGCAACCTGCTGATTACAAATCAGCTGCTCTGCCAATTGAGCTACGTCGGCAAGATAAATGGCGGAGCCGACGAGAGTCGAACTCGCGATCTCCTGCGTGACAGGCAGGCATGTTAGGCCACTACACCACGGCTCCGCGATAACTGAAGAAAATGGTGACCCGGACGGGACTCGAACCCGTGTTACAGCCTTGAAAGGGCCGTGTCTTAACCTCTTGACCACCGGGCCAGTATCAATCCACCTGAATACTGGATCGGGGCAGAGGGATTTGAACCCCCGACCCCCTGGTCCCAAACCAGGTGCGCTACCAAGCTGCGCTATGCCCCGCTTGACGTGACAGAATGTATTTTAACAAACAATGATATATTCGTCAATAGCATTACGGAATAAAAAATAGACGCTATTCCAAATAATGTAATATATCGGGAAATAGCGTCTACCTTTGATTTTTGCCTTTCGGCAATCTTCGTCGTCCTAAAATAAAAATTCCTCCTAATCCGTTAAACCGCAAGCGCTGCTGATCCAATGTCGATCTCTATTGCCCGGGAGCTGGCCGTCATATGGCTGGCGTTGAACTTGCCGACAAGACTTTCGCAGGAAGACAACGGGTCGTAATCCTCCCGGCTGGTCACCATATCTACGACGACCCTGCGTCCTTCCGTCCAGGTATGGATGGAGAGATTTGCCTGTGGAGAAATGACTACGCCGCTGATTCCGTCCTGATTAAATTGATGGAATATACTGTCCTCAACGGCTAAGCCGTTTTCCCCGGCGGCGTCCTTAACCAATGATTCGATTTGGTTTAGATCCTTAAGCAGTTTTTCATCACAATCGTGGATCTCGGCCAACACATGAAGGCCCTTTACAATCATCTATCATGCCCCCTTGCTTGTTTATTTTGCTTCTGGCGGCGTCCGCTTCTGGCTACGTCCACTTCCGGCGGCGCAATAAATTAATTATACTATAATCACCGGTCATGTCAACACGAATAAATGATAACCATTGATAAATAAATATTTACTATTAGTTAAATTATTCTTGCGGTTTTGCTGAAAATTAGATAAAATATATTTAATCATCGAAATAGGAGATGCGATTCATATGGAAAAATTGCCTATCGGTAAGGTCATATACACGATGCGTAAAGAGAGGGGAGCGACCCAGGAGGATCTGGCTCATTCCGTAGGCGTGTCCGTGCCGGCGGTATCTAAATGGGAAAGCAGCCAGGCTTACCCGGATATCTCGCTCTTGCCTTCTATAGCCAGATATTTTAATACCACCATAGACCGCCTGTTAGAATACGAACTGGATATCGGCGAAGATGAAATAACGGCTTTGATGAAAACCTGCGGGCAGGTCTTCGAAGAAGACGGCATAGCTGCGGGGACGGCGCTTTGCGAGCAGTACTTATATCGCTATCCGAATAATTTACGATTAAAACTGAGGACAGGCAGCCTTTATCTCACTTATCTCAGCCGGGCGATCGGAGAAGAAGCGGCGGAAGATCTGGCGTGGAAAGCCATCCGCCTGCTGGAGATGGCGGCGGAAAGCGAGATCGATGAAATCGCGTACGGCGCCGATTATCTGTTAAGCGCCCTGTACGCCTTTGTCGGCTTGTCATCGAAATCGGAGGAGGCATTATCGAAAATCCCCAAAAACCCCATCAATCCTGAAGATATGCTGGTCCCCTTATATATCCAACAGGGCCGTTTTGAAGACGCGTTAATGCTTCTTCAAACGAACATGCTCAGCCGGCTGAAGCACGTATGCAGGGCGCTGGGCAGTTATAGCATAATCTGCGGAAAAGAGGGCCGACGGGAGATGGAAAAGGCGCTTTTGCATCAAGGGGAGCGTCTCGCGGAGATGTTTTCCCTTGATCCGGGCACGCGGATCACCTGCTATCTGGAGTTGGCTGAGTATTACGCCCGGCAGGAAAGCGGGACGCAGGTTATGTTTTATATGAACAAACTGGAAGATTGCCTGTTGGAGCTCAGCCAGAGGGGCGCCAACGAATATTACCTGGATAATCCCCTTTTTACCCATGTGGCGGTCATGGAACCTTCCATGTCGCTGCATTATTTCCGCGGTATGCTGATTAAATCTTTCGAATACGGTGAGGAATACGCCTTTCTTCGGCAAAATGAGGACTTCTTGAATCTGGTGGAGAGGTTAAGCACGATCTGGAGCGACTAACGGATTACTGCTCCGGGCTCCCATACCACTGGACAGTAAGACTAACGGTTCTGGGCTACCCGATCAGGCGGGCGTAGTCCTTGACTTTCCTACGGATTCATATTATGATTTTTATAGGTGCATAACACATTTACGTCTTTGACGGCGTGCCCGAGTGGCGGAACTGGCAGACGCACAGGACTTAAAATCCTGCGAGGGTTATACCTCGTACCGGTTCGACCCCGGTCTCGGGCATTGGGTACATCGTTTTTCATTTCGTTACGGCCGAATGGGAGAGTACATATTGGATCAAAGTCTTTTTAAAATTCTAATCGTGGACGACTCCCTCCTTAATCAGGAGGTGCTGCGCCGTATATTGGCCGAGCCTTTGAACGCCGACCCTCAAAACGCCGGGGCGGATCAGGCGCAGTACTTAATCATCACAGCCAAATCAGGGATAGAGGCTTTGGAAAAAGTCACGCAGGAAAACCCGGATCTGATTTTGCTGGATATCGTTATGCCCGGAATGAGCGGTTTCGACGTCCTGGCCCGGCTGAAAGAGTCCAATGAAACCAGCCGGATACCCGTCATCATCATTTCGGGGCTGGATCACGAAGGCGACGAGGAAAAAGGCCTGCTGATGGGCGCTGTGGACTATGTGGCGAAACCATTTAAAAAATCAGTGGTATTGGCGAGGATCAAGACGCACCTGAAGATAGTGGAGCAAATGCGAATTATCGAGCGCCTCAGCATGGTGGATACGTTAACGGGCATGCCAAACAGAAGGAGTTTCAATCAAAGGATGGACGCGGAGTGGGGACGGGCCATCCGCGAAAAGACGCCGATAAGTTTTTTGATGATCGACGTAGACCGGTTCAAATTATTCAACGATAACTACGGGCACCAACAAGGCGACGTCGCCCTTCAAACAGTGGCGAACGCCATACAAACCACGCTCAAACGTTCGTCGGATATGGCTGCCCGGTGGGGCGGCGAAGAATTTGCCGTGCTTCTGCCAAATACGCCGATCGAGGGCGCGCTGATGATCGCCGAACAAATCCGCGCAAACATCGAATCCACCCCGGTGCCCAGCATAGGGGATTATCCGCCGCTGCCGATAGCGGCAAGCCTCGGCGCCACGACGTTGATACCCGCGCCGGAAAGCTCAATGCAGGACTTTTTCGAGCAGGCAGACCAGGCGCTGTATACCGCGAAGGAGACGGGCAGGAACCGCGTATGCTCGCAGATAAGGCAACAGTAACCCGGGAACTTGGCAAACGAAAAATAATGGAAGACAGGAAATTTTTAAAGAAGCAGTAAAGGAGAAAGTAAAATGTCGACAAAATTATTCTATCAGGGGCACGGCAGCTATCGGATAACTGCCGCGGATGGAACGGTCATATTCGTCGATCCGTATGTTGGAGAGGGCTATGACAAACCGGCAGATCTGGTTCTTATCACACATCAGCACGCCGATCATAATAATCTTGAGTTGGTGACGCGGAAACCGGGATGCAGGGTGATCGATAACACGGACGCCCTCGCCGGAGGGAAACATAACAGCTTTACCGTAGGCGGTATCGGGATCGAAGCCGTCGAGGCGGGCAATAAGAATCATGACCCGAAGGAATGCGTCGGATATATCGTCACGGTAGACGGGATCAAGATCTACGCCTCCGGCGATACTTCCAGGACAAAGGACATGGAAGGCTTCGCGGCAAGGGAACTGGATTACGCTCTGCTCCCCTGCGACGGTGTGTACAATATGGATCTGGCGGAAGCCGCCGAATGCGCGGCGCTAATCGGCGCTAAGCATAATATCCCGATTCATCTCAAACCCGGCGAACTGTTTGACAGGGAGCTGGCGGAGGCCTGTCAGGCGCCAAATAAACTAATCGTCGCCGCCGGCGAGGAGATCGTCCTCTAAGCGGGAGCGGGTAACGTCGGGAAAACGTTTACCATAGCTGCGTCGGGTAACGATATGATTCAGTCCGGTTGGAGCCGCCGCGCCGGCGATGAAGCGCGGCGGTTCTTTATCATAAAGGTATGACACGACGAAAGAGACGAGCGGAGACGGGAGGACGCTTCAATTGGAGACGAAACGCGTAATCGTCACGGTGATCGGGAAGGACCGCGTGGGTATAATCGCAGCGGTAGCGAAAGCGTTAGCCGATCAGCAAATAAATATATTGGATATTAGCCAGACGATATTGCAGGAGTTTTTTACCATGATCATGATTGTCGATATCTCGCGGAGCGAAATAGGGATACGGGAGCTGCAGGATGTGTTGACCGGGCTCGGCGTGGAATTAGGTATGCAGATACAGGCGCAGCACGAGGATATTTTCCGCTTCATGCACAGAATATGATTTGATAAGATAGAGATAATGTATTCGCGGAGGGGTTATGCCTTTAAATTATAGCGCTGACGAGATAATGCAGACCATCAGGATGGTGCAGTCGGAAAACCTGGATATCCGGACGATCACGATGGGGATCAGCTTGAGGGACTGCGCCCATGAAGACATGGGAAAATGCTGCCGGAGGGTGTATGATAAGGTAGCCGGCAAAGCTGAAAAGCTGGTGGCGACAGGAGACGCGATCTCCCGGGAATACGGGATACCCATTATCAATCAGCGCATATCGGTGACCCCCATCGCCATGGTTGGGGAGGCCTGCGAGAACGGCGGCTTTGTGGAACTCGCGAAGGCTTTGGATAAGGCTGCCGACGCCACGGGCGTGAATTTTATCGGCGGATTTACGGCTTTGGTCCACAAGGGATTTACCAAAGGGGATACACGCTTGATCGAAGCCATCCCGGAGGCGATGGCAGTCACAAAAAGCGTATGCTCATCGGTAAACATCGGGACGACCAAAGCGGGAATCAATATGGACGCGGTAGCCCAAATGGGGCAAATCATCAAAGAAACCGCGGAGTTGACGAAAGAGCGCGACGCTATCGGATGCGCCAAGCTGGTAGTTTTCTGTAACGCGGCTGAGGACAACCCTTTTATGGCAGGCGCTTTTCACGGACCGGGGGAACCGGAGACTGTGATCAATGTGGGCGTATCAGGCCCCGGCGTTGTACTGGCGGCTATCCGCAATCATCCCGAGTGGGATTTTAGTAATCTGGCTTCAATAATCAAACGGACGGCTTTCAAAGTCACCCGTATGGGAGAGCTTGTGGGCAGGGAAGCGGGAGACCGCTTGGGAGTACCCTTCGGCATCGTCGATTTATCGCTGGCGCCCACGCCCGCTATAGGCGATAGCGTAGCCGATATACTGGAGGCTATGGGGCTGGAACGTGTAGGCGGGCACGGGACTACCGCGGCTCTCGCCATGCTTAACGACGCGGTGAAGAAAGGCGGCGCCATGGCTTCCTCGAATGTGGGCGGTTTATCCGGCGCGTTCATCCCCATCAGCGAAGACGCCGGGATGATACGCGCGGTGGAGGAAGGGGCGCTTACTTTAGATAAAATGGAAGCCATGACCTGTGTTTGCTCAGTCGGCCTTGATATGTTTGCCGTGCCGGGCGATACATCCGCCGAAGTACTGTCGGCAATCATCGCCGACGAGGCGGCGATCGGGATGATTAATAAAAAGACGACCGCGGTAAGGGTAATCCCCGTGCCCGGGAAAAAAGCCGGCGACTTCGCGGAATTCGGCGGTTTGCTGGGCAGGGCCCCCGTCATGGAGCTGCGTCCGTACGACCCCGGCGTCTTTATCCGGCGGGGCGGGCGCATCCCGGCGCCCATCCATGCCCTGACCAACTGACGGACCGCCGCGCGGCGCGATTCTTACGCGAAGTGCGATTTCGCCCTGCCAGGAGCAAAATGAAACATCTACAGCAAACCGAAAACAGAAAAATACCACGATACGCCAGGCTATGGTTTATGATATGCGCGGCCGGCATATACGCCGCCGACCGGGTCAGTAAGATGAGTATCGTCTCGTCGCTGTCCGTCGGCGAAAGTATACCCGTCATCCCTGGTTTTTTTCATCTGACTTTCATCTACAATACCGGCGCGTCCTTTGGCATGCTGCAGGACAAAGGCGTTTTCTTTATCATCATCAACAGTTTGATTCTGATCGGTATATGCTGGGCTGTTTTTTTTCGAAAGGAAATGACGACGGCTGGCAGGATACTGCTGGGGGTCGTTGCCGGCGGCGCCTTGGGGAATATGACCGACCGTCTGTGTTATGGCGCGGTCGTGGATTTTCTGGATTTTCGCGGGATATGGCCTTACATATTTAACATCGCCGATATGGCAGTCATATGCGGCGGCTTCCTTTTCGCGCTGCTGATCATCCTGGCCGATAGAAAACCGGGAAAGGAAAAAGCCAAACCCAAGCACTGAAAAACCGGCCAGCACGGTGAAATGCCTAAAGCATTGTTAACATTTAGGCGTAGGGCGCGGCTCAACTTACGCGCAACTGGGTATAAGGCGGGGAGACAGACATTGCCGGATCAAAGCGAACAAAACCGGATATTTATCATCGAACCTGAGAGCGAAGGGCTGAGGGCGGACGTGTATCTTGCCTCGGCGCTTCCCGGGCTCAGCCGCAGCCGTATACAGGAGCTAATCAGGGAAGGGTTTATACTGCTCAACGACCGGCCGGTTAAAAACGGAAAGAAACTGGAGGCGGGCGACCGCATAACCTGCAGCGTCCCGGCGCCCGTCCCGCTGAAACTTGAACCTGTCCCTATGGAGCTATCAATTATTTATGAAGATGATTGCCTATTGGTAATCAACAAACCTCAAGGCCTGGTGGTGCATCCGGCGCCGGGGAGCGGAGACAAAACTCTTGTTCACGGCTTATTGGCCCACTGCGGCGATTTATCCGGTATCAACGGCGTCCTGAGGCCGGGGATCGTGCACAGGCTGGATAAGGATACTTCGGGGCTGCTGGCCGTCGCCAAAAAAGACGCCGCGCATCGCTGCCTGGCCGGGCAAATCCAGGACGGGACAATGAAAAGACAATATCTGGCGGTCGTTTGGGGCGTCATCGACGAACCGGCGGGGATAATCGACGCGCCTATCGGCAGGGATCCCAGGGATAGGCAGAAGATGGCTGCCATAGCCGGTGGGAAGAAAGCCAGGACAGACTATAAAGTGCTTGACAGGCTGAAGGATAAAACCGTCGTGCAGTGCGATTTACAGAGCGGACGGACTCATCAGATCAGGGTACATATGAAGCTGCTCGGGCATCCGGTAGTAGGGGACCCCAAATACGGCCGCCGCAGGGACGACCCCGCCTGGGCCGGTCAGGCTCTCCACGCGTGGAGCCTTCAGTTTTGCCACCCGGAGAATCAGGAAACAATGAAGTTCTTCGCGCCTTTGCCATATGGATACCAGCGCTTTATCGTCGATGAACAAGCGGAAAACACGCAAAGAAGGATAAAAGAACTGGAAGACAGCTCAAACGTCCGTACCGGGATCTAAAGGGTTCGTCAGCCGCCGGATGTCTTCTTCTTCGACTGATATATACAGCGTTTGATATTGCTCATACAGCATCATACCGGGTTTTGCCCCTTTCGGCTTCCACACATTCTGCCGGAGCGTGTAGTCGACGGGGGCCCTGCCGGCTGTCTTCGCCCGGGAATGCCACAGGCAGATCATAGCCGCGGCTTCGAGCACTTCGTCCGGGACGTCCGTTTTATCAGGGTTGCGGACGATCACATGGGCGCTGGGCGTATTTTGGGCGTGGAGCCAAAGGTCTCCGGCTTTAGCGACTTTCATGTTCAAATAATCGTTTTGACGGTTATTGCGGCCGTAAAGAATATCGAATCCCCGGACGTTGAGCCGGCCTAAAGACGAGCCTTCCGACAGGGCTGTTTTCTTCCCGGAGGAAGCGGCTTCGGAGGCTGGACCCCGCTTAGACGCTTTGTCGCCGCGGCCTTTGCCGGCGGTTTTGCGGGAAGTGCCTTTATGGCGTATGTCGCCTTCGGCGGACTTGATGTAACCTGCATGGGCCAGTTCTTCGCGCACCTCCGATAACTCGTCGGCATTCGTGACCGTGGTGAGAGACAAGGATACGCTGTCCAGATAAGACAGTTCATCCATTGTCTCATCGTAATGAATCCGCGCTTTTTCCGCCGTTTGTTTTGCCTTATGGTAGCGTTTGAAATATAGCTGAGCGTTTTCCATGGGGCTAAACCTGGGGTCCATGGGGATGACAACGCTTTCGCCGCCGGGGTCGTAGATATTGGTAACGGTGGCTTCGGCGCCTTGCTTTAGGCGAAAGTGTTCGGCCATCAGCAGTTGCCCGAGCTCAAGCCATTTCTGCGCTTCTTTGCCCTCCAGCATGGATTCGGCCTGCAGACCAGCCTTTTTCCTGCAGCGTTCCTGTTCCCTGCGGATGATTTGCTCCAGGTCGGATTGCTTTTGGCGGAAGAGATTCGCGGCGCTGCGGTCGCGATAGAAAGCGTCAAGCATGTCGTTCACCGTATCGAAAACCTGGCGCCGCTCTGGGGGATAAAGGGTGAGGGCTATGGCGGAAAAATCCTTCGGCCTGCCCGCTTGCGTCAGTATCTCCGGCTGATAAGCGCCTTCGGTTATTTCCCTGCCCAAGCCTGTTATGACCCGGAAAAGACGGGTATAGTCGCCCTGACCGAAGTATTCCAAAGTATCCACCGGACTGGCGCCTGCGCGGTTGATGAGCTCCTGAACGCTTAAAGGGCCCAGCCCGTCATAAGTAGACAGGATCACTTTATCCAGGGCCTGGCTCGTACCCGCAAGGAGCAGGCGCCCGCCGACGGTATCTTCGCGTTCCTCCCAGGGAGGGAGTTTTCCCGACGGCGGCGGGGGCAGATATATTTCGCCGGGCAGTATCTGCCGCCAGCGGTTGACCGCCGCGGTGATTCGTTTCATGCTGTCGAGTATCTTTCCCGAGTCCGGATCGACCAGAATCAGATTGCTGTGTTTGCCCATAATCTCAGCGACGAGCCGCTTCTCCCTGAAATCGCCGAATTCGTCCATGGCGGAGACGTTGATGTGCAGTATCCTGTCAAGCCCCTGCTGCCCGATGGAGAGTATACGGCCCCCTTCGATATGCTTCCGCAATACCATACAGAAGACGGGGGGCTGGCCCGGATTGGGCGGCGCCGTCGAAGTGAAATGCACCCGGGCTTCCTGGGCAAGGGTGGAAATCAGGAGTTTGTAATTTTTGCCTTGATTATGCAGATGCAAAATGATTTCATTTTTATTCGGCTGGGCTATCCTGTCCACCCTCGCGCCGGCTAAGAGCCGGTCGCATTCGCGGGCTACGCCGTTCATCACTAAGCCGTCGTAAGTCACTTTAATACCTCCCGAAAATATTTTATACTGTATCAACATTTGAATGCAAGATTTATTATCGATTTTACTATTCAGGAGACGATGTATTTGATATAATATAGCGGGCTGCGCCCCATGTGGCATCCGGCTAAGGCCGCGCCGCCTGAGTTAGAGGCGCGGCTATACTTAGGAGGCGGAGTTTTGATACAGAGCATGACAGGTTTCGGCCGCTGCGAAACCATGACCGCCGGCAGGCGGATCGTCGCGGAAATCAAGTCCGTCAATCATCGCTACAGCGAGATCCAGATAAAGATGCCCAAACGCTACAACGCCCTTGAGGAAAAGCTGAAGCAGCGCTTGGCGGCGTCGCTGAACCGGGGTAAAGTAGACGTATATATTAAGACGGAAAACGAGGAAGACGCCGGGCAGGAAATCCGCGTTGACAAGGGCTTAGCCCTCAAGTATCATGGTACAATACGGGATATGGCGGAGTCCATAGGCGTGCCGATGGATTTAGGCGCCGCGGCGCTCATCGCGCTGCCTGGGGTGTTGACGGTGGACGAGGCGGACGAGGAAGCCGATGAAGTATGGAAGCTGCTCGTCGAACCGGTCGATATCGCCCTCTCCCATGTCTTGGAGATGAGAAAGGCAGAGGGGAGCAGGCTGGCTGAGGATTTTACCAAACGGATCGATTATTTGGAGGAACTGAGACATAGTTTGATACAATATTCTCCGGGCGTCGCGGACAGCTACCGCCAGCGCCTTACGGCCAGGATAGAGGAATTGCTGGGGAAGCAGCCGGTAGACGAAAGCCGCCTGGCTCAGGAAGTAGCCATGTTCGCGGAAAAAGCCGCCGTGGATGAAGAACTGGTCCGTTTAGACAGCCATTTTGCGCAATTCAAGGAACTGTTAAGCGAGGATCAGCCTGTGGGAAGGAAGCTGGATTTTCTCTGCCAGGAGATAAACAGGGAAATCAACACCGTTGGCTCCAAGGCGAACGACCTCTCCATGACGAAAGTCGTAGTCGAGATGAAAAGCGAACTGGAAAAACTCAGGGAGCAAGTGCAGAATATCCAATAACGAGGCTGGATAGGAAAAAATAGAGCTGGTATAAAAATGAACGCGGATGATAAGCAAAACAACAGAACAAACGCCGGCGGCTTGCTGATCGTGATATCCGGCCCATCGGGAGCGGGAAAGGGTACGATATGCAATGAGCTCCTGAAGCGGGACGAGAGCCTGGCCCTATCCATATCCGCTACGACGCGGGAGCGGGGGCCCCATGAAACCCATGGCAGAGAATATTATTTTTACACCGAAGAGGAATTTCAAAGGCTCCTGGACGAGGACGGCTTCCTTGAATGGGCGGAGGTTCACGGTAAACGGTACGGCACATTAAAAAGCCAGGTCGGAGAGATCATGGACGCCGGTAAGGATTGCATACTGGAGATCGACGTCCAGGGCGGGATACAGGTTTATCAGAAGACGAGCCGTGCCTGCGTGATGATTTTTGTCAAAGCCCCTTCCGAAGAGGAACTGATCCGGCGCGTCACCGCCAGAAAGAGGGAAAAACCCGAAGATATCAGGAGAAGGATGCTGACGGCGCGATGGGAAATGACTCAGGAAGAAAACTATCATTATTCGGTGGTTAACGATAAACTTGACGAAGTAGTGGAGCGTATACTTGATATCATCGGGGAGGAGAGGATAAACCATGAGACAGCCGTCGATCGATAAGCTGACCGATCGCCTGGATTCAAAATACGGTCTGGTTGTGGCGACCGCGAAAAGAGCCAGAGAATTAACCAACGGCGGGAGGCCCGCGATAGAAGTCACTTCGGATATGAAAAAACCGGTCAGTATAGCATTGGAAGAGATCGCTAACGGGAAACTGGATATAGACGAACCAAAAGGCGGGATTAAGTGATATGGAACATAAACTATATACATCCGAATCAGTGACGGAAGGCCATCCGGACAAACTGGCGGATCAGATTTCCGACGCGGTACTGGACGCTATGCTGGGCAGCGACCCCTATGCCAGAGTAGCCTGCGAGACCGCGTTGACTACCGGGCTGGCCCTGATCATGGGCGAAATCACTACCAGCACCTATGTGGATATCCCGAAGCTGGCCAGGCAAACCATACTGGACATCGGATACGATCGTCCTGACCTTGGGTTCGACGGGCATACCTGCGCCGTAATCACGGCTATCGACGAACAGTCGTCCGATATATCCATGGGCGTAGACCATGCCTTGGAAGAGAAGGAAGGCAGCAGCGGCAAGAAAGAATTAGGCGCCGGGGATCAGGGGATGATGTTCGGATACGCGACAGACGAGACGGATGAATTGATGCCGCTGACCATCAGCCTAGCCCATCAGATATGCCGGGAGCTGGCTGCCGCCCGGCGCCAAAAGAAGCTCCCTTTCCTCCGGCCCGACGGTAAAGCGCAGGTCACGGTGGAGTATGTAGGGGGCAAGCCTGCCCGCCTGGATACGATACTGGTGTCCACGCAGCATGACCCCCATGTGGAGATGGAACAGCTGCGTCATGAAGTGGTCGAGCAGGTGATAAAGCCGATATTGCCGGGGCATTTGCTTGATGGTAAAACACGTTTTTTGGTCAACCCCACCGGACGCTTCGTCATCGGCGGGCCCATGGGCGACTCGGGGCTGACCGGCCGCAAGATAATCGTAGACACTTACGGCGGCATGGCCCGTCACGGCGGGGGCTGCTTCTCCGGAAAGGACCCCACCAAGGTCGACCGCTCCGCGGCTTATGCCGCCAGATACGCGGCGAAAAATATCGTCGCCGCGGGCCTGGCGGGAAGATGCGAGCTCGAGCTGGCATACGCCATCGGCGTAGCCCAGCCCGTAAGCATGGCTGTGGAAACCTTCGGTACGGCGCGCGTGGACGAAGATGAAATCATTAAAGCGGTGCGCGAGATATTTGATTTCACGCCTTCCGGGATCATCAACGGGTTGAAGCTGCGGCAGCCGATCTATAAGAAAACCGCTACCTACGGCCATTTCGGCAGGAACGACCTGGATCTCCCCTGGGAGCGCCTGGACAAGGTCGCCGCATTAAAAAGCCGGTTCAATATAAAATAACTATAGGGATTGTTTCGCGCAGATGACAGATTAAATGGAGCACGCTCATGTTTGCCGTCGTATTGATAATTAATCCGGCGTCCGCCAAAGAACTGATATTGACTTACGCCATCCGGGAAGGACAGTTGTGCCTTCCCGGTATGTTGTTTACCGTAAAAATCAGGGACAGGTCGGAGGAAGGGCTTATCCTGCGGTTGCAAAAGGAGCGCGGCGTATCATACCGCGTACGGAAATTGGGCGAAGCCCTGTATCCAGAACCAATGATTAGCCGGCGCGGGTTAGCCTTGGCGAGATGGTTAGCGCGGTACTATGTCTGCCCGCTAAACCGGGCGGCGGCGCTGTTTATCCCGCCGTCGGTCAGGCCTGTACAGGAAACCAGATTTTACGCGAATATGCCGAACGGCAATACCGTCCTATTCATTGATCCCGTATGGCAATTCCTTTGGGACGGAATCGTTAAAACAGGAGATAGGGGGATGTCTGAGCAGAGGATCAGGGATCGTTGGAATAAGGACGCGCTGGCTCAGGCGGAAAAATGGTTCAGGAGCGGGCGGCTCAGAAAGGAAACCGGCCTCAGGCAAATCCGCAGGGCGCCGGAGAGACAAAAGGGTGACGAGCTGATGCGGGCGGATCTGAGCCTTGAATTGTCGCCGGAGCAGAAAGAGGCTTTCGATCGGATACGGAAAGACATTACCGACGGCAGAACAGGCAAGCATCTGCTTTTCGGCGTCACCGGAAGCGGAAAGACGGAGATCTACCTCAGGCTTGCCGCCCATGCCGGAGATATGGGCAAGCAGAGCATATATCTGGTCCCTGAGATAAGCCTGGTGCCGCAGTTGACCGCGAAAGCCCGGCTGTGGTTCGGCGAGCAGGTAGCGGTACTGCACAGCAACCTTACGCCGGGTCAGAGGGTGAGGGAATGGCGGCGCATACGAGACGGCGAGGTCAAACTGATTATCGGGCCCCGGTCCGCCCTATTTGCCCCGGTAGAGAGGCTTGGATTAATCATAATCGACGAAGAACATGAGAATACGTATAAGCAAAGCGAACCGGAGCCCCGTTATGACGCCAGAAAGACGGCGGAATCCCTTGCCAGGCTCTGGCGGGCTACAGTAGTAAGGGGGTCCGCTACGCCGGATATGGAGAGCCTTTATCGCGCCGGACGGGGGGAGATAAGAGTTTCCGCGCTGCCGGAAAGGATAGAGAAACGGCCCATGCCCCCCATCCGCTGGATCAACATGAACCGGGAGATGAAGGAGGGGCATCCCCACCCGGTGAGCAGGCCTCTTCTTGAAGCATTGAGGGAGCGGAAGGAAAAAGGCGAACAGGCTATCCTTTTAATGAACCGCCGAGGTTTTCATACCTATGTGTTATGCAGGGATTGCGGGAAAAGCCTCGAATGCCCGCGCTGCAGCATCCCCCTTACATACCATCGCGAGTACATGACGAGCGGCAGCCGGCGGGAAGCGGTAAACCGGCTGATATGCCACTACTGCGGTTACCGGAGCGGCCTGTGGAGCGCCTGCCCCCAATGCGGCGGCGGGATGCTTCAATATATGGGGACCGGCACGCAGCGGGTCATGGATTATCTGGCGAAAGAAATCCCGGAACTGAATTTACTCCGCCTCGATCTGGACAGCACGGGGAGGGCCGGGAGCCACACGCGGATATTAAAAGCGTTTCAGGATAAAAAAGCCGACGCCCTCGTCGGTACGCAGATGGTGGCGAAAGGCTTCGACTTCCCCGGGGTGACCCTGTCGGCGGTCCTCCATATAGACGGGATCATCAATCTTCCGGATTATCAGGGCAGCGAGAGGGCGATCCAACTGATCCTGCAGACAGCCGGCCGCGCGGGCCGGGGCGAGATCCCCGGCGAAGTGATGGTGCAGACCTTTTACCCGGAAAACCCCGTGTTAAGGCTGGCGGGGGACTACGACTATACGGGTTTCTTTCAAAATGAACTTGCTTTACGGCGCGCCCTGGATTATCCCCCGGTCAAAAAGAGCGCACGGATACTAGTGACCGGCACAAATGAGAACGACGTCGAGGAAGGGCTTAACGAGATCGTCGAATACTGCAAAACGTCGATGGCGGCCGAAAAGGCGAACGACATGATTTGGCTCGGCCCGACAAAGGCGCCCGTGGAGAAAATCAAGAACCGCTGGCGCCGGCACCTCATCCTCCTGTCGGACCATTGGGCCCTATTAGCCCGCTGCCTGAACCTGGCGAGGACGGCTTCGGAAGCCTGGGGGGAAGAACCCAGGGTCATTCTGGATATGGAACCTAAGAGTTTATTATAAAACGAAAAAAATATATTGAATAACGATAAAAAAGTATTGCATCATGATAAATGATGTGATATATTCTTGTCAGGAAGCAAAAAAGGGGAAGCAACGATGACGCGAGGGAGCGTACTTTTGATGGTACGTGACCAAGCAGTCAGAGGATGCGGACGTAGCCAGAAGCAAAAAAGACGCGTCGGGAGGCTGGAAATGTGGAATAAAACTAACTCATTAACGTTGTCACGGATCATGATCGTCATTTTTCTTATATTGCTGGCAGCTGGTTCGCTGGGCTTGCCCTGGCTTCTGCGCTGGTATATCGGTTATGCCGGCAAGAGTACCCTGATCCTCCTTCCCGTCATGATCAGCCTTTGGGCCTGCGCGCTGCCGGCATTCGCGGCTCTGATACAACTGGGTAAAATGCTGAAGAATATTGCCCTCGAGCGCGTTTTTATCCAGGATAACGTCAGGGCCCTGCGGGTGATATCCTGGTGCTGCTTCGCTGTTTCCTTAGTATTTATTGTCTTTTTCTTTTACTATATCCTCGGGTTGATCCTGGCGATCCTGGCCGCCTTCGCCGGATTGGTGCTGCGCGTGGTGAAAAATGTATTTGAACAGGCGGTCAATATCAAGGCGGAAAACGATCTGACCGTCTAAGCGAACGAGGGGATACAGCCGTGCCTATCATTGTCAATATCGACGTCATGCTTGCCAAACGTAAAATGTCCTCGGGGGAGTTGGCCGCCCGGGTGGGTATCACGCAGGCAAATCTGTCTATATTGAAAACAAATAAAGCGAAAGCGATACGTTTTTCTACGCTGGATGAAATCTGTAAGGCGCTGGACTGCCAACCGGGGGACATACTGGAATTTATCGAATGAATAAGTAAACAAGTAAACAAGGCGAGGAGAGGTCGAAATGGAAAATCTATATGGAAGTAATAATCCGAATATTCTGGATAATTATGGGGCGACAGGACTGGACAGCGACGGTTTGAAAACGGACGGCAGCACTAAAACGAACGTCAGCCCAAAAACAAACAGTTTGGTCAGAAAGGCGCCGGTACCGAAAGAGCCGCCGCGGTATGACAGCGTCGATATAGCCTTCGTTTTTGTCGTGCCTGTCCTGGGTTTCCTGTTCATCAAGTTGGCAGCCGCTCCGGCTCTGACCCAAGCCAATATGGGCGCGGGGATATCCGTATTCACTCTATGTTTCGTGGTTGGCGTATTGATTTGGTTGATGAAAAACGGCGTAAAACCCTCGCGTTCCGCCTGGCTTGGATTGGCAGTAGTATTGTTAACAGGAGCGTATTTCTCGATTTATCAAAACATTGTGATACAACTGTTGGCGCTGCCGCTTCTGATGGCATTAGCCGCGTACGCCGTGACGCTCCTGGGGGAGCGCCGGATCGACAAAGGGGCAGGGGATTATTTGCATTTCGATTTATACGGCGCCCTGCTCGCGATACCGTTTAGTAATTTTGGGAAACTGCTTGCCATATGCGGCGACAGAATGAGTAAAATAAAGAAAAGCAGAAACGTACTTATGGTCTTATTGGGCCTTGTCATAGCCCTGCCGGTGGCGATTTATGTGGGAAGCCTCCTGCAGAGCGCGGACGCCGCTTTCGAGCTGGTATGGCGGAGTTTTATCGGGCGCTTCAAATTAGATGATATAGTCGTGACGATTTGTCAGATCACCATCTCCATCCCGGTGAGCATGTATCTGTTTGGCATGGTTTACGGAACGGTAAAACATCGCGGCGAACCACATATGAGTAGAGAAGAAGCGGAGGGGACCGCGGAGAAAGCGAAACTGCTCCCCCTGTACCTCATGATCGGCGGGGTCACGCCGCTGTTGGTCCTGTATCTAATCTTTTTCTTCTCCCAGACCGCTTACTTCCTGTCTGCTTTCCGGGGAGTACTGCCACGGGGGTTGATCTACTCCGAATACGCGAGGCGGGGATTTTTTGAACTGTGTAATGTATGCGTAGTCAATCTGATCGTGACGGCGATGCTCGGTTTATTTACAAAAGATAACAAAAACAGCTTGATCAGCCGGGTCTACGGCTGCTTGCTCGCCTTATTCTCCATGGCGATGATCGTTATGTCCTTGAGCAAAATGCTGATGTATATCAATGTATACGGATTGACGCCGTTGAGGGTGTATACGTCGTGGTTCATGGTATTCCTTTTCCTCCTGTTCGCTATGGTGATCGTCAAACATATCAGACCGGGATTTCATCTGCTTAAGTATTGCGTTTGCTGCGGCGTAGTGATGTTTCTGCTGCTTGGATACGCGGACTCCGACAGAATAATCGCGGAATACAATGTTGAGGCTTACCGTTCGGGAAAGGTCGAGGAACTGGACGTCCGGCAGTTAAACGAACTGGGAAGCGCTGCCGCGCCTTATCTATTGTCAATACTGACAGATGAAAACATGCCGGATGAATACAGGCGCCAGGCGGGAGACGCCTTATACGCGCGGATACAATCCATCGGGCGGCGCGGCGAATATAAGCGGGACGACTGGAGGAGCGCGACGATAGCCGGATACAGGGAAAAGAAGCTGCTCACGGAGAACAAAGAACGGATACAGGGATTTCGTCATGCTCAGGGATTTCGTCATTGATTCTACCGCCGAAATTTTCTATAATGTTCCTGTCAGGAACATACGCCGCATATTAAGGAGGCGACTTTGCGAAATGATCACGACAAGCCCCGCAACCGCCCGGGATATGATCAATCGGAGATTTAACGTCACCGGCTTATGCGTGCCCGCAAAGCACTACATGGTCGACATCAGCGGAAAAATCGCGAAGATACGGGAACTGATCGATTATGGCGATTATTTTACGATCAATAGGGCCAGGCAATACGGGAAGACGACGACGCTCAACGAACTGAAGAAAGAGCTTGACGATGATTATATCTGCGCAAGTATCAGTTTTGAAGGCGTTGGCGACGAACCTTTTGAAACCGACGCCGCGTTCTGCTCTATGTTTTTGCACAGAGTATCCAGAGCGCTTACCTTCTCATCCGCTTCGAAAGAGTACGCCGGCGAGTGGCTTAACGATGATGTTTCAAGTTTTATCACCTTAGGCGCCCATATCACGAAAATGTGCAAGAACAAAAAAATCGTGCTGATGATAGACGAAGTCGACCGGACGAGTAATAATAAAGTCTTTCTGCACTTACTGGGTATGCTGCGGGAAAAATATCTGGCTGCCCAGGCGGAAACGGATGATACATTTCACAGCGTGATCCTTGCCGGGGTTTACGATATACGGAATTTAAAACTAAAAATGATCAACGACGGTATATATACGCCTACGCAGACGGAAGGGAATCTTTACAACTCCCCTTGGAACATCGCGGTGGATTTTGACGTGGATATGTCCTTCGATCCAATGGAGATAGCCTCCATGCTGAACGAATATGAGGCGGATCATCATTCAGGCATGGATATCCCCGTGATCGCCGAAGAAATCCACAAGTATACAAGCGGTTATCCGTATCTCGTATCCAGGATATGCCAGCACATGGATGAGAAGCTGGAACGGGACTGGACGATACGCGGCGTGCAGGAAGCCGTCAAAATCGTGACGCTGGAAAAGAACATGTTATTCGACGATATGGCGAAAAATCTCGAAGGCAATAAAGACTTGTATGACTTTTTATATAGCCTGCTCATCGTCGGCGAACCGAAATCCTTTGTACCGGGCAACCCCGTCGTGGAGTTGGGCAGTATTTTTGGATACATCAAAAAAGGCGACGGCGATTCCGCCGGCAAGACGCCGGGTTTTGCCGCCGTCGCGAACAAAATCTTTGAAATGCGGATGAGTTATCACTTCAGCGCGAATGATGAAAATGTCTCCCGCATGCAGGGTTACGCCGGTCACGGGCTATATCAGGAAGTGGTACGGGGCGGCGCATTCGATATGGAGCTATGCTTACGGAAATTCGCGGAGCATTATCATGAGCTATTCGCCGACGAAGACCTGCCTTTTCTCGAACGCCACGGGAGACTGTTGTTCCTGTCATGGCTGAAACCCCTTGTGAACGGACAGGGCTTTTATCACATCGAAAGCCAGTTCACCGACCTGAGGCGGATGGATGTGGTCGTGGACTTCGAACGCGACCAGTTCATCATCGAGCTGAAGATATGGCGGGGAGAGGCGGCGCAAGACAAGGCATATGAGCAATTATTGGATTACATGGCATCCAGGAACATGGATAGAGGTTATCTCCTTACCTTCGATTTCCGCAAGGAGCGGAACAAGTCGCACACAGCCGAATGGGTGCGGTTGGGCGCGAAACAGATTTTCGAAGTCATCGTTTAGCCGCGATATCATTAATTGTTAATATGTCTTATCATACGTACTAGAAATAAAAACAGGAGGTCGGCAAGATGAATCAAAACGTGTTGAAAATCTTCAGCGGAAGCGACGTCGAGGGCATTACCGCCCTGATCAAACAGATGGAGAAGTCCCCTTTCGATTATCTGAAAATCGAAGGCGACGGCGTCAAGATTGTCATCGGAAAAAACGGCGTGACCGACGCGGACACGGCGGTTACACAGAGCGTACCGGCGCAAGCCCCCGCGCCGCCCGCTTCTTTCGCCGCGCCGGTTCCCGCAGCGGAGGCCGTAGCCACACCGGCAGCGCCCGTGCCGGCAGCCTTAAACGCGGAACCCATAGCTGTAGCGGAGCAGCCGGGAATATTCATCATCAAGGCGCCTTCCTACGGTATGTTTTACGCGCAGTCCGACCCCACAGCTCCGCCTTATGTCACCGTGGGCAGCGCGGTGAAGAAAGGGGATACCGTCGGGCTGCTGGAGATCATGAAGACATTTAACGCGATAACCTCGGATGTGGACGGCGAAGTCGTCGCTATCCATGTGAAAAACGAGGCGCTGCTGGAACCGGAACAAGCCTTGTTTTCCGTTCGCGTCAGCTAAAGGAGCCTGAAACAGGGAAGGAGCGATAAAAATGGGGGAGAAGGTCAGTTTTGTCGACACTACGCTGAGGGACGGTTCCCAGAGCAACTGGGCGATGGGGATGCCTATAGGCATGATGGACGCCGTCATGGAAGATATCGACAAAGTGGGGTACCGTTCGATAGAAATACCTTACCAGCCGCTTTTCTTCAAGAAGGCTGTCCGCGATCTGAAAGAAGATCCCTGGGAAATGATTAAAATGATGGGCAAAAAAGCGCCGAACACGATCAAAGGCAGCATGTTGGGCGCGGGCGTCGGTTCGTTTGGCACCGGCGGCGCCAGCCTGGAAGTATCCAAGCTCTTTATCAAACTTTTGGCGGATTACGGCGTTCTGCAGCGCGTACAAATCGCGAGCAATATCGTCAGCAGCGGCAGAGCCAGTTTCAACTGGTTTATCCCCTATGTGAAAGAACTGGGGGCGGAGGTCGCTTACGCGGTAGCGTATTACATCAACTCGCCTATATATACCTACGATTTCTACGCCAAGCACACAAAGCTGGCGGTGGAGATGGGGGCGGACAGACTCTATCTGAAGGACCCCTGCGGCTTGCTGACGGACGACACCGTCAGGGATGTACTCCAGATTATGCAGGACAACGGCGCCGGATTGCCCATCGAGCTTCACTGTCATTGCGTATCCGCCCTGGCCGACGCGACCTATGTCACCGCGCTCAAGCAGGGCATATGCAAAACCCTTCATGTGAGTACGCCGCCGCTGGCGGAAGGTCACGCGAATCCCTCCGTGTTCAATACCGCAGAAAACGTAAAGGCGTTGGGTTTTGATATCGATCTCGATCTGGAACGGGCGGAGCATGTCTCAAGGCGTATATATCAGATGGCGAAGGAGGATGGCCTCCCCACGGATTTCGGGCCTAACCGCTATCGGGTCGCCACATTTATCCATCGGATACCCGGCGGCGTCATGACGAATATGATCCATCAGTTAAGGGAGCTTCACATTCAGGACAGGGTGGACGAAGTCATAGAGGAAATCATCCGGATATGCGCGGAAACCGGCGAGCCGCATATCATCACGCCTTACGCCCAGTTCATATGCACGCAGGCGGCGATAAACGTCGCCATGGGCGAGCGGTATAAGGTCGTCATCGACAACTGGATCACCTATGCTATGGGCGCTTTCGGCGAGGAATCCGGCTATCTGCAAATGGACCCCGAACTGCGGGACAAATTCCTGAGCCTCCCCCGGGCGAAGGAACTCAAAGCGATCAGGGAAAACATCGCGAATAAACAGGAGATGACTTTAAAAGAAGTCAGGAACCTGCACGGTGAAAACCTGTCGGACGAGGAATTATTGCTGCGTATCATGATGGACGGCAACGACGGGGAGATTGAAACGATGCGCCAGGCGACGAAAAATCATCCCTTCCGCACATACTCCTGCATCGATTCGCCCGTACTGGAGTTGATCGACGAACTGGGCAAGCAGCCAAATATCACCCAGGTACAGGTTCAGCTTCCGGATAAGTCTTTGATGTTAAAGAAAGGAAGGAGCGCAGACTGACCCGATGAGTATATCAAAAATACTGATTGCCAACAGAGGGGAGATAGCCGTCCGTATCATCCGGACATGCCGGGTCATGGGGATCGAGACCGTACTGGCAGTGTCGGAAGCCGATAAGGAGAGCATGGGGGCGAGGCTCGCGGATCAGACGATGCTCATCGGTCCGCCTGTCGTCACCGCGTCATATCTCAATATTCCCAATATTATCAAAGCCGCGAAAGCCTCCGGGGCAGACGCCGTGCATCCCGGCTACGGCTTCATGGCGGAGAAACCGGAATTTGCCAAAGCCTGCCTGGATAACGGCCTGATCTTCATCGGGCCAAAAGAGGAGCATATCCATTTGATGGGAAATAAACTGGTCGCCCGAAAACTGGCGAAAGACTGCGGCGTACCTGTCCTGTCCGGCTCCGAGAAGGTCGATACATATGAAGAAGTGTTGAAAATCATTGAGGATATCGGCTTTCCCGTTATTTTAAAAGCGGCTGCCGGAGGCGGGGGCCGGGGCATGAAGATCATCGCGGAGAAGGACGCGGATAAGCTGCCCGGCGCCTTCCAGGAGGCGAAAGCGGAGGCTGCCGCGGCTTTCGGCGACGGCACGCTTTATGTAGAAAAGTATATCACCCGCGCCCGCCATATCGAGGTCCAGATACTGGGCGACCGTTTTGGGCACGCCGTGCATCTCGGGGAAAGGGACTGCTCGACCCAGAGGCGGCATCAGAAGCTGATCGAAGAAGCGGGCGCCCCTCTGATTTCCGATCAATTGCGTAGCGGGCTTCACGAGAGCGCGGTCAGACTGGTAAAAAATATTTCTTATGAAAACGCGGGCACGGTTGAATTTGTCTTCGACCAGGACGCCGGGAAATACTATTTTCTGGAAATGAATACGAGAATCCAAGTCGAGCATCCGGTGACCGAAATGATTACAGGGATCGATTTGATACGGGAGCAGATCAATATAGCTGATGGCGGGAAACTGCCGTATGCTCAAGAAGATATTCATTTCAGCGGCCACTCCGTCGAATGCAGAATTAACGCGGAGAAGCCGGAAGAAGGTTTTCGCCCTACGCCAGGCGTAATCACCCGATGGGAGGCGCCGGGAGGCCCGGGGGTCAGGCTGGATACCCATTGTTATCCCGGTTATCAGACGCCGATCTTCTATGACTCCATGATCGCGAAGCTGATCGTGCACGGCAGGGACCGCGACCACGCTATACGGCTCATGTTGGGCGCCCTGGATGAATTTGCCGTGGAAGGGATATCCACGACGGCCCCTTACCTGAGCAAGGTTTTGATGAGCGACGCTTTCCGGGAGGGCAGGGTGCATACGCGGTTGTTGGAGACTATATGAGTAGGATAAACGCGGAGTTTATTTAAAACCAATCGAAATAATGAAAAGGGGAATGGCAAATGACGGAACAGGAAGGGAAACGAGTCGCTGATTCGTATCTGGAGCAGGCGCATATCGTTGAGCCTGAGCACTTGAATCAAATACAGACGCTTTTTGGCGGGCAACTGATGTCCTGGATGGACGTCATCGCCGGGATGGTCGGCAGCCGCCACAGCGGGGGCGGCGCCACCGTGGTCGCCGTGGACGAACTGCAGATAACGACGCCGGCCAGGTTAGGCGACACGCTGGTTTATAAAGCCAGACTGACGAACGCGGGCAGGACGTCGATGGAGGTCTTCATCGAGGTAGAGATCGAAGGCGCGGACAAAAACCGCAAACGGATCAGCGAGGCGTATTTTTTAGTCGTCGCCCTGGACGCGGACGGGAAGTCGACCCCCGTGCCGCCTCTGATTATCGAGACTGAGGAAGAGCGGGAACTGTGGGAAGCCGCGGAGAGGCGCAAGGAGCAAAGGAACAAACGCCGGGGCAAGTAACGCCTGATTTCTGTCGCTTTTAAGGGCATGGGAACCCAGAGAGCGGTTATACCCCTTATAAGCGGCTATTTTTTAAATTCACATAATATTTACAATAAAATGTTTCACTTTTGCGGGCGTTGGTGTATAATTAAGTCAAAATGTGACCTGAGAAAACCGCCGCTTGGCAAAGAGAGGGCGAAATATGGCTAATATTACGTTAAATGCTAAAACATCGGATGTAGCCAATTCGATCCGCGTTAATATGTTTGGCGATTTTAAGCTCTATGTCGGCGACGAAGTGATCGACGACAGGATCAGCCGCTCTCATAAGATGTGGGTATTATTGGCTTATCTCATCATCCACCGCAACCGCCATATCTCTCAGGAAGAATTGATCGAAACGCTTTGGCCGGAGGAAGACAACGATAATCCGGCTAACGCGCTAAAGACCTTGCTTTACCGCACAAGGGCGTCCATCGCGGCGGTATTAGGCGAGGAGCAGCAGCTTATCCTTTCGCAGCGGGGGTCTTACTCCTGGAACCTGCAAATCGAGTTACAGGTAGACGCCGAGGAATTCGACAAGCTCGTCTCCATCGCGGCGGATATCAGCGTGGATAAACTGATACGTAAAGACCATTACCAAAGAGCAATGGTCCTGTATCAGCATGATTTCCTGCCGAAACTCTCAGACCAGATGTGGGTCATACCGTTTACGACTTACTATCATTATTTATTTTTGGATTCTGTATTCGCCTACGGCGACATGCTGCTGGAGGATCAGGATTACGGCAAGCTGGCGGATTTGTGCAACCAGGCGATAAAGGTCGAGCCTTATGAAGAAAAACTATATATCCTGCTAATCAAAGCCTTTTTGGCCCAGGGCAATACCATCGCCGCGGTCAGCCAGTATGAGAAAGCTACGGAACTGCTCTATCGGAATCTGGGCGTCCGCCCGTCGGAAGGCTTACGGGAACTGTATCAGGAAATCATGAAGGAAAACAAGCTGCTGGAGCTGGATCTAACCGTCATCCAGCAGGACCTCAGGGAAGCGGCGGAGCGGCCCGGCCCTTTCATCTGCGAGTATGGTTTTTTCCGCGAGGCTTACCGGTTAGAAGCAAGAAGGGCGGCGCGGCACGGCACCAGCGTGCAGATCGCGTTGATTACGTTGTCGTTGCCGGATGGCAAAAGCCCGACGCTGGCGTTATTGAATAAGACGATGGAACAAGTCCTGGGCGTGCTGGAGTATTGCCTTCGTAAAGGCGACGTGGTATCGCGCTACAGCGGCGCGCAGTTTGTCATTATGCTTCCCACCGCGAATTTTGAGGACGCGACGATGATACTGGAGAGGATCGTCGCTATGTTCAATCAGAAAAACAGAAAATCTTTCCTCATCTTAAATTATAAAATTCAACAACTGGACTTAGACAAGATGAAAGCGTATAATTAATGGGACTCTATTATAATATAAATGAAAGCAGGTTAAGCAAGCGTAAAAAAGAAAAACGAAGAAATGTAATCATCGGGACCTATATACTTTTTGTTATCATAAGTGTTATTTCTATTATACAATACAGAGCGTATCTGAGAGGCGAGGCGGAAACCCAGGCGGCGGCGGCGCTGCTGGCGGTACCGGAGACAGAGACGCGATATATACCGGTCATCGACCGGACGCCGGAAGTTGACGCGGAGGACGTCACGGCGGCGATAGAGGAAGAGGATAACGAACCTGAGGATAACCTCCCTCACGACAAGTTGTTTATCACGGGGGAGAGACGGGGATATAAAGACCAGGATATCACGCTCATCATACCAAAGCTGAATAAAACGCTGCCTGTGTTTAACGGCGTGACACAGGACGTGTTAAAAAAAGGGGTCGGGCTGTACGATTTCGCGCAGCTGCCGGGCGAGGGCAACCGGAACGTCAGCCTCGCGGGCCATCGGAATACCAGCCGCTTCGGCGTAATCACCGATAACGCGCCCTTTTATTATATCGATAAACTGAAAGATGGTGATTATTTATACTTAACGGATAAAGACAGTGTATACAGGTATCTTTACATGGATACCAAAGTAGTTGAAGCCGACGATTGGGGTCCGATCTACAGCCAGGGTTTCTCTTGCCTAACCATCACGTCCTGTACGCCCATCGGGATCGGCAGCCACAGGATCGTGGTGCGGGGCATGCTGGATGAAATCTTTCCGCTGACGGAAGATTTCGATTATACTTCGGAAACGGAAGTAATGACTGAGATCAGGGAATGAGAAAAAACGGAGACCGATCCGTTTAATAAAGAGAATGGAGATGAGAATGATGAAGAGAAAAACGAGGAAATCCTTTCCGCTGAGGCTGACGGCGATCAGCCTGCTGCTGCTTTTATTCACAGCGATACTGCCCTCGGCGGCGGGGGCGGCGATCGTCGCGACCCAGGCGCAAAAGACAGGGGTAACCGTACAAAGCAACGATAAGGCGTCCATCGACGCGTCCAACCTGGCGGAGGGTTATGTTATCATCAAGTATACCGGCGGCAAGGACGTCAGGATCAAGGCCCAGGTCGCGAAGAAAGGCGGCTCTACCTACAGCTATGACATCAACGCCAAGGGTAACCCGGAGATCCTGCCCCTCACCGAGGGGGACGGGTCATACGCCGTCAGCATACTGGAAAACGTCACCGGCAGCAAGTACGCCATGGCTTACTCGGCCAATCTGGACGTCAAGCTGAGGGACCCGCTGCTGCCCTTCCTCTACGCGAACCAGTTCGTGAACTTCACCGCCGGTTCAGCCGTGGACAAGCAGGCCCAGGAGCTGGTAAAAGGCTTAACCGATACGCTGGACAAGCTGACGAAAATCTATGACTTTGTGACAAGTACGTTAACCTATGATATGGATCTGGCGAAAAACGTCCAGCCGGGATACATCCCCAACGTGAACGACGTACTGGCGAAGAAGAAAGGCATCTGCTTTGATTACGCCGCCCTGATGTCTTCCATGCTGCGGCTCCAGGGCATCCCGTCCAGATTATGCATCGGATACGCGGGAGAGATCTATCACGCCTGGATCGACGTATATACCGAGGAAGCCGGCTGGATCAAGGAAGCGGTCAAGTTCGACGGCAAAAAATGGACCCTGATGGACCCCACCTTCGTGTCCACATCCAACTCAGCCGACGCGGTGAAGAATTTCGTAGGCTCCGGTAAAAGCTATCAGCAAAAATACGTGTACTAAAATAATACGTGTACGAAAAAGGGGTTAGCGCATGAGTACTGAGATTAAACCGAAGAAATCCGTCAGCCAGCTAAACGCTGAGGAAGTGTACCTTTTTTCTATGCAGATATCCCTGATGCTGAAAGCCGGCATCCTGCCCGCGGACGGCATAGCGCTCCTGGAATCCGAAGCATCTTCCGAAAGGGAGCAAAAGCTGCTCAATCAGATGAAAGGGATACTGGAGCAGGGCGAACCTTTCTACGCCGCCATGGAGGCTACGGGGGCTTTCCCGGAGCACGCCCTGCGGATGGTGCAGATAGGCGAAGACACGGGCCGACTGGAGCAGGTGCTGACAGCCCTTACGCTCCACTATCAGCAGGAGCATGAGCTGAGGGAAAACATGCGGCAGGCTGTGGTGTATCCCGCCTGGCTTGCCGTCATCATCGGCATCGTGACCTTCGTGCTGGTTACCAGAGTCCTGCCGGTGTTTCAACAAGTGCTGGAGCAGTTGGGTTCCGGGCTTTCGCCCTGGGCCTCGTCCGTCATGAAATTAGGCGTATTCACCAAGGAAGGGGCCATCGTCTTCGCCGCAATCCTGGCTGTATTCGCCTTGTATCTGTTCTTCAGTTCGCGCTCCCCCGAGGGGCAGGAACGGCTCCGGCATCTGGCGGACATCCTGTTGTTCCGCGGGGCGCTGGGGTTATCCGTATCCAGAGAAAGGTTTTCTTCCGCGATTTCCCTGAGCCTGGCAAGCGGGCTGAATCTCAACGACGCTATGGATAAAGCGATATCCCTGGTGGACGACGAGAAAATGCGCGCCAAGATCGAGCGCTGCAAAGAGCTCCTCGAGCAGGGTACGACATTCGCGGCGTCCGTGGAGCAGGCGGGTATATTCAACGGCCTGGAGATCGGCCTGATCTCAGCGGGCTTCAAAGCCGGCGCCAGCGAAGCGGTCATGGCGGAGCTGTCCAGGCGCTGCCACAGCCAGACGGAAGAAATCATGTCGAAGATTATGTCCAGGATCGAGCCGATATTAGTCATATTCCTTGTGGTCGTCGTAGGGATGCTGCTGCTGTCCGTCATGCTGCCGCTGCTGGCGATGATGAACGCCATCGGCAGTTAGGCTGAGGAAGGATTAAACGAATATGTTCGTCCGTCAAAATAAATGGGCAGCGATTAAAAAAATATTGCCTTTGCTCCTCACCGCGCTGGTCCTCTGGGGCGTCGTCACCGGCGCGTCTAAGACGCAGGATCAGGCGGCAGAGCAGGCGCAGAAGCTGACCGAGGAAAGTATACGCCGCGCCGCGGTCCAGTGCTACGCCCTGGAAGGCATCTATCCGGTCAATATCGAATATCTCATGGATCACTACGGGATACGCCCCGATACGAACCGGTTTATCATCCATTATCAGTTTATCGCCGACAATCTGTTGCCGGATATCGCCGTATTGCCCATCGAGCGATGACGAAGGGAGTGAGCCGATGAACGGCGTATTGAAAGAAAGACAGGGAATCCGCGTAGACAGCGCCGGAGTGTTCTTATTGGGCGCCGTGTTTCTTTTTTTATCTATCGGGCTGGTTATGATGGGCGGCTCCCTTTATCGCCATATCATGGAAGTATCTAACGAAAACGATGAAGCCAGGACGACTTTTTCCTACATCGCGAATCAGGTCCACCGCGCCGACTCCTCGGGCGGCGTGTCGGTAGGGGAGCTGGGGGGGCAGCAGGCCCTTATGCTGGAGCAAAACTTCGGCGGCTGGGAATTCGTTACTTATCTCTATTATTATGACGGCGCCCTGCGGGAATTATTTGTAGAAAAAGGCACGGAGCTTGAGAAAGACGCGGGTCTGGCTATCGTTTGGCTGAACGACCTGGGTTTTGAACAGGACGAATCTGGCCTGATTACCGCGTGGGCCGTATTAACGAACGGGCGGAGGGAGCAGATTTTGATATCCCCGCGTACCGTAGCGACAGAGGGGGCCGGTTGATGAAACGCCAACAGTCAAGTTCCATCGTCTTTCTGACAGAGCTCTTTTTGTCGTTGACGATATTTGCCCTGTGCTCTTCAGTCTGCGCCGGGCTTTTTGCCTGGTCGTACCGGTATAGCAAGGACAGCAACGCCCTGAGCCACGCGGTCATGGCTGCCCAAAGCTGCGCGGAAGCCTTCAAAAGAAACCCTTCGCCGGAAGAATTGGCGAAAGCCCTGGGCGGCGCCGCGAGCGGCGGCGGCTGCCTGATTTACTTCGACGAGGAGTGGAAGTCTACAGCCGCAGATAAGGCGTCCTTCATCATGCAGGTCAGCATCGATCAGGAAACCGGTTTGCGCTTTGCCGAGATTGTCGTTTCCGATACGGACTACGCCGAAATCTTTAAGCTGGACGCCTCGGCTTTATGGACGGAGGTGAGGTAATGAGCGAGAAGAAAAGCAATCCCCTGTACGGGATCGGGGGCGTGACCCTGCTGACGGTACTGCTCGTTCTGTGCCTGACCCTGTTTTCCGTACTGGCGCTAAGCTCAGCCCAGGCGGACCGCCGGTTGAGTGAAAAAAACGCCGCGTCGGTCACTGCTTATTATGAGACAGAGAATCAAATCTACCAGATGATGAGGCAGATCGAGGGGATGTGGCCCGCGGGAAACAGAAGGCCGATAGCATCCGACGTGGAGATCAGGCTCGTATCGAAGTATGACGTACAGGTGGAGGCGGAAGGGGACGGTCTGGTCGTCTACGCCGAAATGTCGGTCATGGAGACCCAGACGCTGCAGATCGAGGCGTATATCGGGCCCGACGGCAACGACGGGAGATGGGAAATCAGACAGTGGCAGCTGCTCCCGCCGGAGCAGGACGAAAGCGACATCGGTTTCCTCAACCTGTGGGAGCCATAGTACCCTGTAACGCCTGAAACCATGCAAATCCGCGGCGCATTTCATAAAAGGAGCAATGGAAAAAATGGAAGTCATTGATATTCTCACAAAAGCCATCGAGCACCAGGCTTCGGACATCCTGCTGATATCCGGCTTGCCGATTACGTTCAAGGGCAACGGCAAGATCATACGGCTGGAAGGCGAAAGGCTGCTGCCCGAAAGCTGCGGCGAGCTTATCGCGGAAATCTACAAGCTGGCCGGGAACCGCGACATGGAGACTATCCTGAGGGACGGGGACGACGATTTTTCCTTTTCTCTGCCTCAATTATGCCGTTTCCGCGTAAATACGCTGAGACAAAGGGGGTCGCTGGCGGCGGTAATCCGCGTTGTATCCTTCGATATGCCGGATCATAACGAACTGCAGATACCCGACGCGGTCATGAATTTCGCGAATTATACCAAAGGGATGGTATTAGTCACGGGGCCGGCGGGCAGCGGCAAATCCACGACCCTGGCCTGCCTGATCAACGATATCAACCATAAGCGCGACGCCCATATCATCACCATCGAGGACCCCATCGAGTTCCTGCACCGCCACGACAAAAGCGTCGTGACCCAGAGGGAGCTGTCCAGCGATACGAAAAGTTACGAGGCGGCGTTGAGGGCCGTGCTTCGCCAGGCGCCGGACGTGATCCTGCTGGGCGAGATGCGCGACTACGAAACGATAAAGACAGCCATAACGGCGGCGGAGACGGGCCATCTGGTAATCTCTACCCTGCATACGATAGGCGCCGCGAATACCATAGACCGTATGGTAGACAGCTTCCCGCCGGAGCAGCAGCAGCAGATCCGCGTCCAGCTGGGCATGGTCCTGCAGGGGGTCGTATCCCAGCAGCTGGTGCCGGCGTTGAACGGGAAAGTATTGCCCGCTTTCGAAGTCATGGTGGCGAACAACGCCATCCGGAACCTCATCCGCGAATCCAAGGCCCATCAGATCGACAGCGTTATCTTCTCCTCCGCGTCGGAGGGCATGATCAGCATGGATACTTATCTGCTCAATATGGTCAGGGAGAACAAGATAGCTCCTGAAGAAGCCGTTAACTACAGCACAAACGGCGATCAAATGGTGAAGCGGCTTCAGGCGCTGAAATCATAAGGCGGTACCCGATGAATCAGGTAAAAGACGTTAAACTGAATCATTATATGGCGTTTCTGAGGGTGGCCGTGGACGGTTACGAAGCGGGCAGGATATCCGGCGGCGTTTACAGCCAACGGCTCAAGGAGCCGCTGGCCTTCGACAGTACGTCGGATCTGCTGCTGAAGATAGAGAACCTGATGGACGCCCAGGATTTCCCCCGGGCTTTCCAGCGGAAGCGCACGTTTTCCGGAAAGGGCCCCGCCAAAACCCATAACCGCCCGGCGAAACCGGAAAGAGACGAAAGGGAGAATATGGACGCGGAGACGGTAAACCAGGCGAGAGGGAAAATTTCTACATTCGCGCTGAATGTAATCACGCGCCAGAATACTTCCTGGCAGGGATATCTGGACTGGCTTGACGGGTCGGACAGGCAGGCTTTCAACAGCGACCTGGAGCTGCTGTCCATGATTTCCGGCAGACTGGACGGGCTGAGCTGAATCATATAACAAACAAACGAACGCCGGCCGGCCGGCGTTTTTTTGCGGTATTTACCAGCCATAGACAAACCACGCAACGAAACGTATAATAGTAGAAGCGACCCGGGTATGGGCGGGAAGCCCCATCAATAATTCGACTAAGGCTTTGCTGACCGGACGGCGAATGCAACGCGCGAAGCGGAGGCATGAGTGACATGCGCACGAATGCCGACCAGGGTATGGGGCGGGAAGCCCCATCAAAAATCCAGCTAAGGCTGCGCCGCAGGCGCAGCACTACGAAGAAACAGGTGATTAATTTGGCGAAAGTCTTGAAAGCAAACCAGCTGAACAAGTGTATCGGATGTTTTACGTGCATGCTGATCTGCGCCGGCGTTAACAAAAGGAACCATTCCATCCGGAAAAGCTGTATCAGCATGAAGACAAGCGGCGGTATGTCGGGGCGCTTTGTATCGGTGTTCTGCCAGGCTTGCCGCGAACCGCAATGCGCCGGGGTATGCCCTTCCGACGCGCTGAAGCCCCGCAAAGGCGGGGGCGTGGTCCTGGATAAATCGAAGTGCATCGGATGCCGCCGCTGCGAATCCGCGTGCCTGGTAAACGCCATCGGCTACGACGAGGAAGAGCGCAAGCCCCTGGTCTGCCACCACTGCGGCTCCTGCGCCAGGTACTGCCCTCACGGCTGCCTTGAATTGGTGGACGTGCCGGACGGAGAGGAGGCGGCGGTATGATTTACAAGGATTTCATACGGGTACTCCACATAGAACTGGATAAAGGCAAGATATCCATCGCCGAGCGGAAGGATCTGACGCAATACCTGGGCGGCGTAGGCGTGGCGTCCAAGCTGCTGGAAGAGTACATGCATCCGGAGCTGGAGCCCCTGGCGCCGGAGCAGCCTATCGTCTTCGCCATCGGCGCTTTATCCAATATCTATCCGGTGATTACCAAGACCGTAGCCATGTTTATCTCGCCCCTCACCGGCGAACTGGGGGAGACCTATGCCGGCGGGCGCATGGCGATGACCATGTTTCAGGCGGGCTTCGACGCCATCGTAATCACAGGCAAGGCTAAGGGCCCGACCTATGTGGCGATCAATTCAAACGACGTAGCCTTCCGGAACGCGGGGGCCATCTGGGGTACGGGGAACGACTCGGCCGGCCAGATCATCCGGGACTCGGAGAAAGGTCCGGGGGGCAAGCGTTCCATAATCCGTATCGGGACGGCGGGGGAAAACCTGGTGTCCTACGCCTGCGTGAACGTGGACAGATACAGGCATTTCGGCCGCCTGGGCCTGGGCGCCGTGTTTGGGTCCAAGTACCTGAAAGCCCTGAGCATCATCGGGAACCGGGATATACCGATAGAAAACTTCCAGGAGTATTTCAAGGTGTATCGGGAGATATACGAGAAAGCGACTGCCCATGGCGGGGCGATGGCGAAGTATCACGATACGGGCACGGCTACCAATATCGAGCCCTTGAGCAAGATGGGGGGCTTGCCTACGCTGAATCTGCGGCAGGGCAGCTTCGAACACGCGGATCAAGTGTCCGGCGACGCTTTCGCTAAAAACCAGCTCGTCAGGAAGATGGCTTGCACAGGCTGCCCGGTGGGATGTATCCATATCGGCCAGTTCCGGCGGGAATTCGCCGACGACGGTTATGAGTATGAAGCCGTATCCGTAGGTTATGATTACGAATTGATTTACGCCCTGGGGACCTTCCTGGGGATATCCGACCCGCAGAAGATACTTGAACTCATCGACGAAGTGGAAGTAGCGGGGCTGGACGCCATGAGCGCCGGCGTGGTCCTGGGCTGGGCCGCCGAAGCGCTGGAGAAGGGCCTGATTACCGAAGAGGATACCCTGACGCCGCTGAAGTTCGGCGAGCCGGAAGGTTTCCTGAAGGCTATACGGTATATCGCCGAAGGTAAAAATGAGTTCTATCTCCATATGGGCAAGGGCGTGCGCCACGTATCCCTGAAGTACGGCGGATACGATTTCGGCATGCAGATCGCCGGGAACGAGATGGCGGGCTACCATACGGGTTACGGCTCCCTGATCGGCGCCGCTGTAGGGGCCAGGCATTCCCACCTGTGCAATGGCGGATACTCCGTCGACCAGGGCATGAAGGAGCCGGGGGTAGATCCGGACGTCATGGCAAAGTCGCTGCTGGATGAGGAAGTGGAGCGGTGCATGCTGAACTCCCTGATTATCTGCCTGTTTGCGCGTAAGGTCTACGACAGGGAGACTGTGCTGAAAGCGTTGAAGGCGGTCGGCAAGGATATGACGGATGAGGAACTGAGCGCCGTGGCGAAACGGAATTATGCCACAAAACTCAGGATCAAGGAAGCGCTTGGGTTCGACTGGGAAGGGATCAGGCTGCCGAAGCGGTACTTCGAGACGCCCTCCGCCAGAGGGCTGTTGGACGAAGCCACGGCTGAAGAGATACTGGGCAGTTATCGCTCGCGTTTGGCGGAATACCGGTCGGCTGAGTAATAGAATCGAAAAAAATCGAAGGGGAGCAGAGGAAGGAGCGGTTGCGCATGACGCCGGAAAACCAGAAGAAGTATGATGAGAAACTGAAGAGGGTCACCGAAGCCATAGCCCTGAAGGAGCCGGACAGGGTGCCGGTCTCGCCGCCGCCGGAATTGTATCCCGTATTTCACGCGGGTTACACGATGGCGGAAGTCATTTATGACGCGTCATTGGAGAAAATCAGGAAAGCCATGATTAAATACTTTCAGGATTTCGATCCGGACACCGCCTGGGGCGGCGCCATGGGCTTTATCCTGGCGGGGGAAGGCCCCGGGATGGAGCTGTGCAAGCCGAAGAATATGCGCTGGGCCGGTATGCCGGGGGACGTCATCGACAAGAATTCCATCCACCAGTTCATCGAGTATCCCCTGCTGCTGGACGACGAATTCGACGAGTTCTTCAGCGACCGTACGGGCTGGACGCTCAGGAAGGCGTTTCCCCGCCTGTCCGGGCTGACGGAGCATTTCTCCAACTTCTATGTGGACGCCGCGTTTTCCAACGCGAGCATCCGTATGCTGGCGGCTCAGCTGTCCTCCCCCGCCGCGAAAGAAATGATTAAAAATCTCTGGGCCATCGAGGAGTTTTATCAGGCCTTCGCCGCGAAAGCCGCCGAGATCGAGAAAGAAGTCGAGGAGATGGGTTACCCCAACGTCACGGGGGGGATGGCTTCCGTGCCTTTTGACGATTACAGCGACTTCCTGCGGGGTTCTATCGAGTCCATGACGGATCTTTATGAACGGCCTAAGGAGATAGAGAAATTCATCGAAGCCAGGCTTGAAGTCACCCTGGACATGATCAGGTCCACCAAGGGGATCAACGACGGCAAACAGGTATTCATGCCCCTGCATAAAGGCATGGACGGCTTCATGAACGACGAGCATTACCGGAAATACTACTGGAACCATCTGCAGAAGATCATCCTCGCCATCATCGACAGCGGCAAGGTGCCCTTCATCTATACGGAAGGCAAGTACAACTCCCGTCTGGACTGCCTGACCGAAGTGCCTCCGGGTAAGGTGTTCTATCACTTCGAGGAAGTGGATATGGCCGTGGCGAAGAAAAAGCTGGGCGGCATAGCCTGCATCGCCGGCGGTTTCCGCTCCACCCTGCTGGATTGGGGCACGCCGGAGGAAGTACGCGAGGAAGTAAAACGCCAGATCGACGCGTGCGCGCCGGGCGGCGGGTATATATTTGAGACGTCCTGCGGCATCGGAAACGCTAAGCGGGAAAATGTGGAAGCCATGTTTGAGGCAGCGCGGGAGTTCGGCAAATATTGACGGATATGCCTCGCGATCGCGCGCCACGCGAAGCGGAGGGAAAAATAGGGGGGAAAACAATAACTTATGGGTTCATTTGAACCGGTTTCTTTAGGGGATCGAGCGAAGATTACAAGCTATCTGGAGTTGTACAAAGGAAACGAAGCCAGCGAATATTCTTTTACCAATCTGTTTATCTGGAGCCCGGGAGATCAGGTGGAGTGGATGGAAGGCGACGGGTTTATGCTCTTCCGCACGAAACCGCAGACGAGGACGCACTATCTGATGGCTTTCGCGCCGGAGGATAAAACCGAGCCCGCGCTGGAAGCGGCGATAGCCGCGGCGAAGGCGGACGGGGAACGGTTTTCACTGCACAGCCTGCCCGAGTGGTATCGGGACCGTATCGAGTCCCGTATGCCCGGGCGCTTCGCTTTCGAGCGGGAACCCCATCACGACGATTATATCTACAACGTAGAGGATCTGACGTCATTAGCCGGTAAGAAGTATCAGGCGAAGCGCAACCATATCAACCGGTTTATGCGCGAATACGGAGGCCGCTTTACCTATGCCGCTTATGAACGGGGCATGGCCGACGGCTGCATGGCGATCTACGCCCGCTGGCTGTCGACGAAGGAGGAATCCCAGGCGCTACGGAGCGAGCGGGAATCCGTGAAACGGGCGCTGTACCACGCGGAAGAGCTGGGCATAGAGGGCGGCGTGATCCTGGTGGACGGCAAGCCGGAAGCCTTCAGCCTGGGCGAACGCATCACGGAAGACATGGCCGTCATCCATATCGAAAAAGCGAATCTGGACATACCGGAACTATTCGCGCTGATCAACCGGGAATTCGCGTCCCACGCCTTCGCCGGCATGAAATGGATCAACCGCGAAGAAGACATGGGAGACGAGGGGATGAGGACTGCCAAGCAGTCTTATCATCCCGCGCGTATGGTCGCGAAGTATCGCGCCGTATTAAGTGAAAACGGCGGATGACGACCGGCCGCCGGCGGACGTCAGGAAGGCGGTGAACCATGGACATCCGTGTCCTGAACGACAATGAAAGAAGTCAGGCCGCGGCGCTGTGGCTGTATTGCTTCGGCGACACGCGGGAATTCGTGGACTGGTACTTTTCGCGCCGGGCGGGAGAGGTGCTGGGGATGATGAACGGCGACGAGCTTGCCGCCCAGATCGTGTGCGCGCCTTTGACGCTGGACTTACGCGGCGCGCCCCGGGACGCGATGATGCTCTCCGGCGTCGCTACCGCGCCTTCAGGACGCGGGCGCGGATACATGAGCAAACTCATGAGGGCGGGCCTCGCGTATCTGCGGGAGCGGGGGACGGCGGCGGCGGCGCTGTATCCCTACGAATACGGCTTCTATGAGCAGTATGGTTTCGCGAAATGCGGCGAGGTAGCCAAGGTGACGGCGCCACTCAGCCGTATGACCGCCGCGAAGCTGACCGGCGACGTCGTCGTGCTGAACGGCGGCGAAGGGGACTTTGCGGCGCTTGCCCGCGCTTATGAGGCGAGCTATAGCCGGTATAGCGGGCGGGTCCTGCGGGATGAGGCTTACTTCGCCATGCTGATGGAAGAACTGGCTCAGGACGGCGGATACGGCGCGGTATACCGGCGGGGCGGCGAGGAAAAGGGCTATATGCTCTATGTGATGAGCGGCGAGACGATGACCGTAAACGAGATCGGGGCCGCTGACCATATCGCGCGGCAGGATATGTACGGTTTCATCTGCGGCCATTCGTCCACCATGCAAACGGTAGAGTTCCTATGCCCGCTGGAAGATCCGCTCTGGCGGCTGATCTCCGACCCCCGCGACCTGGTGTCCGCCCAGCCTTACGCTATGCTGCGTATCGTCGATATCGAGAAAGCCATGAACGGCTTACCCGCCGGCGAAGGCGAAGCCACGCTGAAGGTGACGGACCCTTATGCCCCATGGAACGAAGGTTTTTGGCGGTTTAGCGCGGAGGGCGGCGCCCTTGCCGCGGAGAAGGTACCCGGCCCGGGCGACGGGCGGGCGCCCGAAATATCCGTCGGCGCCCTGAGCCAATGGGCCTTCGGCAGCGCGGACGGAAGCGATCTGCAAAGCCGCGGCGCCTTGCCGTCCGATGGCTGCGCGGAAGCTTTGGACGGGCTGCTGCCTCGTCGTCCTGTATTTCTCTATGAAAAGTATTGAGTAGGTGAGGTCATGAAAATTATTGATTCCCATATCCATTATCTGCCCGGGGCGGAGCATTTTAACCGGCTTGCCTTGCAAGCGGGTCACGAAAACACAGAAAGCCATCTCATGGAAGTGTTCGCAGCCGAAGGCATAGAGTACGCCGTCGTCATGAGCAACATCAGCCGTGAGCAGGACAGGCCGCCGTTCCCGGACTGCATGCGTTACTGCGCGGGCGTCGACAGGGGCGCCCTGACGCCGGAGAAAGCTGTGGGCTCGCTGGAGGCGGCTGAGAAGCATCTGCGCCTGGACAACTGCGTGGGGCTGAAGATTTACGCGGGTTATACGCGCTACGATCTCACCGATCCCGGCTATACGCCTTACTACGAGCTGGCTGAGAAGTATGAGAAACCTGTGGCGGTACATATGGGGGTCACGGCCCACGCCAACGCCCTGCTGAAATACAGCCATCCCATGCAGCTGGACGAAATCGCGGTGACTTATCCCAAGGTGCAGTTTGTCATGTGCCACTTCGGCAACCCCTGGCTCATGGACGCCGCCGCCGTGGTGGAAAAGAACGAAAACGTGGCGGCCGACCTGTCCGGGCTGCTGGTGGGCAAGATAGACCTGGAGGATTATCTGGAAAGGCAGAAGGGTTATGTAGAGCAGCTCAGGACCTGGATCGCTTATGTGGACAATTACGAGAAATTTATGTACGGCACAGACTGGCCCCTGAGCGGCATGGGCGAGTACATCCGCCTGACGGCCCGCATCATCCCGGAGGAGTATCACGACCTGGTTTTCTATGAAAACGCGAAGCGCATCTATAAAATACGATGAATTATTCAACATTTTAATAAAGAAACAAAGCAGAAATGTGTAAAATGTAGAAATCGTTCTACGTTTTATACTTTTACACATATTATATCAGCGCAATATACAACGGTAGTATTTTACTCTCATACAACTTTCAAACTGCTTTCATTCACGATTATTATACAAAATAAGCCATTTTTATCATAAAAACTATACAAAAAGAGATTCTGCATGTTATAATAAGCCGCGACGCGTATAGCTGCATGTAGAATTTCTTTTTTGTATGTAGAAAAACGCTTGTTAAAAAATGGAGGGGTCTTATATGTCTAAACCTGTAAGCAAATCAAACCGCTGGATGAGCGCAGTGTTGGCTTTGGTGTTTTTGTTGTCTATCGGCGCGCCGGTACTGGTGATGAGGGGCGGGGAGGACAATCCGTGGGATCTGAACAATTTTGTCACCGGGCTGACTGTCCAGGGCGACGACGGCAAAATGATCGACGGCAGTACGTTTAAAATCGGCGACGAATATACATTTACCATCAGCTTTGCCGAACACGAAGGCGAAGATGGGCAGTTTGAGTATAATGCAGGCGTATTAATCTACAAGCTGCCGGCCGGTCTGTTAATAGAAGCTGATATGTTCGGCAACGCGATCCGCGTAGAAAACGGCGAAATCGTAGGTTGGTATGACGTTTATACCGACGGGACAGTCAAGGTATGGTTTGAGGAGAAAGATTACGACGGTAACGATTATCCGGGGCATAACTTTATCGACTATTATGACGCGGCGTTTTCCCTTGAAATCAGCGCGAAGCTGAGCGAGGTCGAGAGCGGGAGCAGGATAGAATTCGGCGCGGGCGCGGGCATCACGATCATCCTGCCCGCGAAGCCGGAGCCCGACATGAGCGTCACGAAGAGCCAGGCTTATCCCGGCGCGGGCGGCGCGGAAACTATAGACTATACCATAACGATCCGCTCTACAGGGGGCGCCCCGCTGGAAAACATCACGCTGAAGGACACGCCGTGGGTAAAAACCATCGGGACGCCAATATTGTCGGCTTCGAATGTGGCGTTTAAGGATTTCCGATACAGGATCAATGGCGGGACCGCTACGCCGATCACCGTGGATTGGACCGGAGGCACTTTCTTCACTTACGCTTTCGGCGGCGGGATAACGCTTGAGCCCGGTTCTAATATGACCGTTACCTATACGCTGGACGTGAAGGAATTTGTCGACAAAAACGGATTTGATCCTCTGGATTATTTGACTACTGTGGGAAATGAAGCGGTAGCGAAAAGCACGGGTACTACCACTGTTGAAAAGACGGCTACTGCATCAGTTGCCGTCTCAAAAATATTCCCCATCAGCAAAAGCGTAAGCCCTACCAGCGGGAAAGCGGACGAGCTGGTCTGGACCGCTGTCATTGGCGACGGTTCCACAACGCTGCTAAACGGCGGTGAAATAACGGATACGCTAGACTGCGGCAGTGGCGGTACGATAGCGCTTCCTGCGACAGTAGATTTATCCAAAATCAATATCGCGTTTTACAATAATGTTGGAAGTCAAATCGGCGGCAGTATTACGGGGACAACATTGAGCGGTTTTATCAGAACAAGCGATACCGTGTTTGCGTTTACCGTTCCGGCTGAAGGCGTTTATGGGGCTATCTACAAGGTCGTTATCACTTATCCCACCGGCGTAACCACAACCTCCGGCGGCGCTAATGTAACGTTCGATAACCAGATAAGCTTTAAAGATGATATCCTGAATACTTTCAGCGCAAACGCGACAGCTACGCTCACCCCTAAGCCTGGCTATGATACAACGGTCGTGACAAAAAACGGCAGCAGGACCGGGGATCAAATCACATGGACGAGTAATATCGGAAACGGCGAAGACGCGTTAAACGAAGTAGTTATCACTGACAAACTGACCACCGAGGACGGAACGATCAGTTTCCCAGCCAAAGAAGATATAGTGATTTTTCTTTACGGAGAGCCGACGGGGGAGACGACGAAAGACAGCAAAAGAGTCGCGGATTTCTTACCTGCGGATAGGATAGGCGGCGCGTTTAACGCGGCGCAATTCAGTACGTTTAGCGTTGCCGGCGATACCTTCACATTTGAAGTTCCGTCAACGACGACAGCAATTCCCGGGGGTTCCGGTACTTTCCCGGAAATCTATCATGTGGAGATCATATATACGACTCCGATAACGCTTCCAACGCTCGGCGACGGCAACTTCGTATATAAAAATAAAATCAGCATTTCTGACGATGATTATGATGAGAAAAAGTTTACTCTCTATCCGCCGATCGTAGAGACAACAACTCCGTCAAAAAGCGGTTTTATGAGCGGAGATGAGATCGACTGGGAAATACTGATCGGCAGAGGAGATATTCCAATCAATGAAGAGGTTATCACCGACACGCTTGAGGACACAACCAGCACAATGGTATTTCCCGTAAATGAGAATATATTTATCGATTTATATAGCAAACCGACAGGGGTAACAGGTGACGACCCGAATACCGGCGGTGGCACTGTTGAATTTGGAGATGCAGACCTGATTGGTTCATTTAAAGCCAGTGATTTCGTCAGCCTTGACCTGTTTGCGGTTAATTTAGACAGAACCGAGTTTGATTTCACTGTGCCGACGACAACTACGGTGATTCCCGGGGGGGTAGGTTATTTCCCGGCGATTTACCGTGTTGAAATCAGATATGCCACAAAGATCAATTTTCCGGCGTATGATGAAGACGACATAGAATATGAAAATAAGTTCGAGTTTAAAAACGTAATTTACACCAGTGGTCCTAAATACGTTTACGCCCCGGGAATCGGAACCGGTTCGTTTATAACAAAAGAACATGGTGACATAATTGGCAGTAATGTAAGTTGGGAGAGTACCATCGGAAATGGCGCCGAGCCGATCAACAACGCGATCATCACAGACGAGCTAAAAGCTGTAGGCGGCTTGATGCATTATCCTGAATTAAAAGATATTGTGATTAAAATTTACGGCAAGCCGACAGGCGTCGAAGGCGATCAAACCATAGAGCATGATAGCATTGTCAAATTTAGACCGGAAGACCTGATCGGCACTTTTATCGCCAGCGCTTTTAATATTGAGGCAGACATAGAGGTCGGCACAGAAGCTTATGAGGGGTTCAAGATAACTGATGATTCATTCAGCTTTGCCATACCAAAAGTTAGCGACAATGTTCCGGGCGGTTTCGGTGACAAATTTGGGGAGATCTACCGCGTAGAGATAACTTATTCGACGGAAATAGATATTCCGGTTTTTGGAGAAGACACAGTAAATTATTCCAATACATTAACCATTGACGGCACTTCCGAATCCGATACGAGTACAACAACGACCCCCATTGAAATTAAGCCTCCGCAAACGACGGGCGCGTTTATCAGTAAAAACGGGACGAGAAGCGGAAATCAGATTACCTGGAGAGGTTATGTCGGGAACGGCGCCAAGGTACTAAATGAAAAAACGATTACAGATACGTTGATTCATACGAGCACGCTGTCTCATGCCGACAGCGAGATAAGCTTCCCGGCTTTAAGCGCCATATCCCTTAACATTTATGGCGCACCATCCGGTGTAGACGACGCTAATGAGGCTACTTTCATGCCCGCAGACCTGATCGGTAACTTTAGCGCGAGCGATTTCTCCGGCGCGTTCAATATAGTTGATCTGGTGTATACCTTTGTCGTTCCGGAAAAAGGCGCCAGCGTCCCCGGAGCTTCCGGTAAAACCTTCCCGGATATTTACCGCGTAGAGTTTACCTATACGACGGAGATCGCGCTTCCGGGCATCGGTGAAGGGACGTTTTCTTATCAAAATAAAGTCGATATCGATATCGACAGTCATACGACCACGACTACGCCGATCAGCATCACCGGGGCTACGCCGCTAAGACCGTCCATCGCCAAGTCGTCTTCGCATATCAAAGAGATCGCGGCCGGCGTGTACGGGATCGAGTATACGATAACGGTCAACGTACCCGCCGGGAACAGAAATATGGCGTATATTTTACGCGACGATTTATCCGTGATCGGCGGCAGCGGGGCCGTCTACATTAATAATCCCAAACCCCAGGATATCAAGATCATGATTGGCGAAGATGTTTTCACTAACTATAACTTTGTAGCCGATCCTGTGAATGAATACCGGTTTGAAATCTACTTCGGTTCGGTTGACGCTACGTCTGCAAACACTGCCTGGCCGTACAACGACACGAAAATAATGACCGTCACCTATACGATACCTTTGGACCTGACGGCTGTAAGCGATGGTTCGCTGACTATCGAAAAACTACTCAAAGAAGCGAGTTCGGCGTATCTGTCCAATACGGCTTCATTAAGGGGAGACAACAGCAACAACGTCAGCGCTACAGCATATGATACGTGGCCGATTCATAAAAACGGAATCGTCAACGCGAATAATGAGACGATATTTGACTATACCGTGAGACTGAACGGCAATATCAACAGCGACAGGCGTATACCGTTATTCACTGCGGAGGACGCGGCTTTTACAGATGATTTCGATGCCAGGTTGACCTATGTGCCGAAATCGCTTTATGTGGTGGCGAACGGCCTCTACTATGGACCTTATACAGGTACGGGCGACGTCAATAGCGCCGGCGTGTCGGAAAGCTCGCCGGGTATGATCAGGATTGAAAACGGCAAAATCACCGTTGACCTCAGTAAACTCAGCAGATTAACGCTGAGCGGAAGTACATTAAGTATGAGCGCCGTCAGCCCGGGAGACTGGTATACAGGCAATAATACCATTGAAATACATTACCAGTTAAGAGTGAAAAACCCGGGAGAATCCGTCGATATCATGCTGGAGAACCACGCTTCGATCCGTTCGTCATCGCAGGAGATACCCTTCTCCAATAATGTCAGCGTGAATTATAAACTGAAGCCGCTCAGGAAGATATGGAATGGCGTGGTTAGCCCGGGATCGAATGTGGTAGACGCGGAAATCATCATCAATCCCTACGGCGCGAAGCTGGTCCCGCCGGGCGCCGTGGAGGACGACCGATACACAGCGGTCGATACGATGAGTTCCAATTTAGCGATGTATCTCAGTTCAGTTCAGTTCTATACACAAACTAAAGTCGGCGGGGTATGGGACGGCATATGGGTTGAGCAGGATTCTTCCCGTCTGCCTGGCGCTCTATGGAGCGCGGCGGCCGACCCCGACGATCAGGCAAAAACTAATTTTATCCTGCCGGACGCGACGCCGGTCAGGATCACTTATAAGGCGCTCGTAACGACGCCTGCGGGCGTGACGTCGGATTTAGTTAATACGATCAGTATAGCCGGGTATGCCGACGTGATCGCTTCGACCAGTTATAGAGTCAACAATACGACCGCTACCGCCCACGCCAGCGCGCAGGATTTCACTCTCGTTAAAACTGACGCGGATACCAAAGAAGGACTTAAAGGCGCGGAATTTGAACTTTATATCGCGTCCCTGACGTCTAACTCGTTTTACGGATCGGGAATGCCGACGGAGAGTCTTGATATAGGCGGAGTGAACTTCTATTATGTGCCGATGGCGGAGACGATCGGAACGGACGCGAACGGGGAAGCGATCATCAGATCGGACTGGATAACGCCGTCATACAAGTTTTTATACTTGCTGGTTGAAACTAAGGCGCCAGACGGCGGTTATACAATGCCTACAGACGCTTATACATTCTTCACGCTGCCTAATGTGTCCGAATCGGAAAGAACAACGTTAGCGGCGAAACTCGGCAAGAGTATCCGCGGAAATGTGACGGATACGGTAACCGTCACCAACGACGGGCTGCCGGCATGCGGCGTGCAAATACCCGGAGATAAGACGCTGACAGGCATCGATATTTCGAGAAAGACGTTTATGTTTAACGCGGTGGAAGTCCAGGCTATGGGCAGCTATCTCACGAAAGACGGAATCGTGCGCAGAGGCAGCGGCTCGGTCAACGGCGCGGGCAGTTTCAACGTCGATATCGACGGATTAACGACCTCCGGCAGCCCGTATTATTTCCGGATTTACGAGAACCAGGCGGGCAGCGGAGAAGGAGGCTGGACTTACGACAGCCATTCGTTCTGGGCTGAAGTGGGCGTGACAATCACAGGCGGCGTTCCGAAAGCCACGGTAGTTAAAATCATCGGCGATACTACGTTTACGAATACCTACTACGAAGAAGACCTGGGGCCGGGAAGCGCTCTGCTGAGGTTGAAGAAAACCGTCAAAGGAACCGGTTCGGCTAAAGAGGTATTTGAATTCGATCTGGTCCAGGTTGCTAATGCCGAGGGCGATCCGCTGGAGAACCCGATTATCCATCATGCCCGTACGGACGGAAACGCTATAACGAGCGCGGCCGGGCAGGTCGTCGACTTTGATCCTGTCAGGGGATTGGAATTCGGCGAAACCTATTTCTTTAAGATCACTGAGAACGATTCCGCTAAAAAAGCGGGCTGGACCTATTCAAGCGCGAGTTATATCGCGACAGTCGAAGTGGATGAAGAAGGCGCCGTCACAGTGAGCTATACCGAAGGATACACCAATGATAATCCGCCTGTGTTTGAGAACACATATAGAGGCGGCGGCGATCCCCCAGGTGACGATCCTCCGGGCGGAACCCCCCCGGGCGGCGGCGGCAATGAAGGCGACGGCGACAAGGATGACGACGGGGACGATGATGGCGATGGCGACGGTGACGGCGACAGAACGAGGACGATCCCGGATATGGAAGAGCCGTTAGAAGAGTATGAGGAAGAATATGTTTCGGGCGGGAAAGATCGTGGCGTACCGCCGAGGCCGGTGGTCGAGGGCCATATGATGGTAGCCAACGAGGACGGCGTCTATATAGAGTTTGACGAAGACGGCGTCCCCCTGGGCGAGTGGCATTGGGACGAAGAGCTGGAGGAATGGATATTCGACGAGTATCCGCCGTTGGGGATGTTGCCGAGGACGGGCGGGTTCGGATTCCCCGCCGCGATATCGCTGCTCCTGGGCGGATCGTCACTGGGCGCGTTCGCGGCGCTGAAGAAAAACTACGGGAAGCGCGGGGCGCATAATAGAGTCAGGCGGGCGGCCCACAAAAGATAAGGAAAGACAGTAAAAAGACGCGTGGCGGGAAGCGATCCCCGCCACGTTTTATTACTATATGACAAACGCTCAAACACCGTTCACCGCTCAAGCATAGTTCGCCGGGTTGCGGAAAGCGTCAAAGCAAATTATAATAAAGGGGAAAAGCGGAGGCGTTAATAATGAAGCAAGTAGATAAAATCTCATTTGACGAAGACGCCGATAATATTGATCGCTATTTTATGTATTTTGCTTTCGCTGCTCGCGCTGGGCGATGATTGTTTCCCATTGTGCCTTAATCCCGATGGTTTCGGCGGTGAAGCAATAAGCCGGCATGGGTTTCGCGTCGGGGGCGACCTCCGGGCGGAAAGCCATATAAGCGATGATATCTTTCTCGATATCCAGGCCTTCCGCGTATTCGGTCAACGTCAGCTTGCCGTCGATGAGCTTAAAGACGGCGCGCTCGGTGATGTACATGACTTCCTGGCCTTTCGCCATCGACGCCTGACCGTTGAAGGAGATTTCTTCTACTTCCCTGACGAATTTGATGGGTTTGCCCTCTTCAATGATTTTCAACCTGCCGTTTTCCGCCGTGGCTTTGCCGCCCTGGGTATGGGTGGACATAAACACAACTTTTTTTGTGCTTGAGGCGATGTTGACGAAACCGCCGGAGCCGTTTGCCCGCCCGGCAAAGCGGGTGACGTTGACGGAGCCGTCCTCGCCGATCTCCGCCGCGCTCAGGAATGTGACGTCGAGGCCGTGGCCGTTGATGAAATCGAACATATCCTGATGGAGCATGTTCGCCGACGCGTTAAAAGCCGTGGACCACCACGGGCCGCCGCCGATGATCCCGCCCACCGCGCCAAGCTCGATGCTCATGTAATACATATCCTCGACGCCTTCCAGGGGCGAGATAAAGGCGACGCCTGCCGAAGCGCCCATACCCACATTGGCAACGCAGCCGGGCCAAAGCTCGCTGAGCCCGCGCCGGGCCATGATGAGCTTGTCGTCCTTCGGTATCCAGCTGCCGAGGGGTATCATGGAGCCGTCCACCCGATGGAACCCGTCGAGGCCCGGGTGGTACTTCTTGGTCATGTTCTGGATATGCCACTCCGCGGGATCGGAGCATAGGACGATATAATCCACCAGCATGCCGGGTACCTTGATCTCGGCGGCGTTCAATGTTTTGTACTCCACGAGGTTTTTAACCTGGGCGATGACGATGCCGCCGTTATTGTGAGCGGCCATCGCCAGGGGCAGGATCTCGTGCTTGATTTGCTCCTCGTCGTCGATGAGATTGCCCGTCGTATCAGCCGTGGTCCCGCGGATCACGGCGACGGTAATTGGCGGTAATTTGAAGTGAAGGTATTCCTCGCCGTCGATTTCCACGAGGCTGACTACCGGGTTTTCCTTAGCCTTATCATTCAGCGCGCCCCCGAGCTGCCTGGGGTCGAGATAGGTGTGCAGGCCCGCTTTACTCAGGCAGGGAATGTCGCTTGCCTGGGCCCGGAACAATTGGTTGCAGACGCCCTGGGTGAGAGAGTATGCAGGGATGGTATTTTTATTAATCACGTCGGGGATATTGGCGAAGCCGCCGTAGTACGAACCCAAAAGCCCCTCGGGCGAGAACTGCCTGGTGCCGGCGTTCCCCCCGGAGTGGATCAAACCAAGGTTCCGCGGCTTGCCTGTCTCGTTGAAACTCCTGACGATGGCGTCGATGACTTCCAACGCGACGCCGGAGGCGTTGACGCCGCCCAGTCCGATAAAGGCCCCGTCCGGGATTTTCGCCACAGCTTCGGCGGCGGAGATTACTTTGTTGACATAAGGTTTTGACATATCCATACCTCCCGGAAATTGCTGTTGAGGTTGAACCTCATTGTGAGGTTCAACCTCTTTGATCGATATTTTGGTTAGTCGTCAAAATGACGACAAACCTCTTTGGTCGATTTTGAGGTTGTTGGTCATTTTGACCAATAACCTCTTTTACGTCGCGGATGAAATTATTCAGCCGTTGAGCTTGCGCATGCCGAGGCTCTCCATCCAGGTATCAAGCTGATCCAGCAGGCGTTTTTCGTCAAGGTCGGTCCTCTCGCCGGGCTGGCTGCCCTCATAGTGCATGACGCTGAGCCCCGCTTCCTTGAGATACATGGCCTGCTCCTTGCGGGTCAGGGCGCAGCCTATGCCGCTTCGCCAGTTGGGGAGCAAGGCGCCGTCCGCCTGCATGATTTTCGCGAATTCCACGATGGCGTCACGGCGCAGGTACTCGTCCATTTTATAAGTGTCCGTCCTCCGGGCGTCCGTACCGCTTGACACGCGGATGATATCCTCGCGGGTATGCATGGGCGTATCGGCGGGCCAAGCTGGAAACTCCCTGGCGTCTATGCTGCCGTCGGGCTTGAACTCAAGGTTGCCGCCCACCAGATGGGAATACTGGGAACCCAGGCACACCGCGCCGTAGTCCTCCATATAGCGGTAATATTTCATATAGTGCCAGGAAGGGGGATGGGCCTCTATCCAGCGGAAGCGCTCATTGCCCACCGCGGCGATCTTGTTTTCCGCCCGCCATTTGACTTCGTCCCTCACGATCCGCCAGAAATCTATGGTCTCTTGAGGGTCTACCTTAGTCAGCCCGCCTATGGTATACACGGAGTATAAATCCTTGACGGACAGGGGCGAGGGGATCGTCCGGGCCATGATATAAGATACTTCTTTCGCGTACCGCTTGATCTGCTGGTTGCCTTCTTTGAGCTCAATCAGCTTTTCGTCGTCGCATTTCTGCCCGAATATGCGTTCGATGTCGTTAAAAATCTTCAGATAACAATAGACCCTGTGCTCCATCATGGCGACGTTGCGCTCCGGGTCGAAGGGGCCGATATAGATCAGCCGGTCGGCCATCCACTGGGGCATGTTTTCGAAGTCCCTGGCCTGCTGACCGCGTTTGCCGTGCTGGTCGCACACGCAGGGCATAGGCACGACGAGCTTCCGCCGGGGCCACTCGGTACCGTCCTCCAGGTAACCCAGGAACTGGGCGCCCCAGCAGTTGCCCTGATAGCCGCAGACCTCGCGGCCCCAGCCGCGGACTTCGCTTGCCAGGCGGGCCTTACGGGCAAAGGGCTCGTTTTTGTTTTGCATCATCGCCCCCACCGGATTGTCCTCGATAATGGTGAGGGCGTCGAAGGCCGCCGACCAGTCGTAAAGCATGTCGCCGCTATTGCCCTGCCCGACTACTTTTTCCTTGCTTTCGATGGATTTCTGCCAGCCTGCCCGTAGCTCCTTCGCCTTGCTCCAGAATTCCAGCGGGCGGGTCTCCCATAACTGCCCTTTTGCCATATTCCTCGCCTCCTCTTGTCTGTATTATAACGAAAGTTGGCGGCGCCGACAAGCCATAGACAGAACCTTTGTCATCCGTATGGACACGCCCTATTTGCTACGTTATAATAATGGTATATTTTATTAGTATTATTCAACAAAAACTACCGCTAAACTGGAGGCTGATGAAATGGGTGTAACATTGGGGATCGACGTAGGCGGTTCGACGACGAAGATCGTCGGTTTTGACGACGATAGATTGATCGGCGCTCTCCAGGTACGGGCGACGGATCAGGTGACGTCCATGTACGGCGCGATCGGCAGCTTTCTGCTGAAAAACAACCTCACGCTGGGGCAGGTCGCTTCCATCGTCCTGACCGGGGTAGGCGCGTCCTTCTTCGCAGACGATATATACGGCATCGATACGTATAAAGTAGACGAATTCCTTGCCATGGGCTGCGGCGGGCTCCATCTGGCGGGGCTGGATGAAGCCTATGTGGTTAGCATGGGTACGGGGACCGCTTTCGTCCGGGCGACGCGGGATAAGATAACCCATATCGGTGGCTCGGGGGTAGGAGGCGGTACGCTGACGGGGCTGGCTTCAAAGATATTGAATAAAAACGATATCGAGGCGCTTATATCCCTGGCTGAGCACGGCCGGCTGGAGAACGTCGACCTGCTGGTGAGCGATATCATCAATCACGAGATACCTTCGCTGCCGGCTAACCTGACGGCTTCCAACTTCGGAAAGATCAGGAGTTCGGCGACGGACGCGGATTTCGCTTTGGCTATCATCAATATGGTCCTCCAGACGATAGGCATGCTGGCGGTCTTCGCCGCGAACAACGATACGGTCAAGGATATCGTACTCACAGGGACGCTTGCTACCCTGCCCCAGGCGCCGGGAATGTTCGCCGCGGTCCGGGAGAGGTTCGACCTCCGTTTCGTCATACCAGCGGACGCGGTTTACGCTACCGCTATCGGCGCGGCGATACGCCGTATGGGCGAATATAGCAGCGACGCGAAGAAAATGACAATGGAAAGGCGTTAGGACGAGGGGGCGCTATAATAATGAGAAAATTGTTTAATCAAAAAAATCCGGCTGCGCGCAGGGGGATCAGTACGATTCTGGCCCTCGCGCTAATCTTACAGTTATTCGTGCCGCTTCCCGGCTTCAACGCCGTCGCCGACGGTGAAGAAGGAGGAGGGACGCCGATTGCCGCCGACATACCCGTCGCGATAACAAAGACAGTGGACAGGACGCCCATCGTGGATTGGCTGTATACCAGATACGGTGAAAGCAAGATCGCCGCCGCCACCGCAGCTCTTTCCGGCGGGATGAGCTATGCCGTCTACGAAGCGGAGTTTATCGACGACCGCTTCAGCTATACCGAAGACAGTCACGTTACGGACGCCAGGCTGAACGAATACGGCAAAATCGCCTTCGAAGTCAAAAAGAGCGGTTGGTACGCCGTCGTGGAAGAGCTTACCAGCCCCGCCGACACAGTGTTTGGCGAGGCGGAGCCGCTTTACGTCTATATCGGTTCGGACGGCGTCATGAGCTCGCTGAACGCGGTAAACGCGGGGGGTACGTATACGACCCATCATACCGGCGGCTATAACCTGGATCTGAAGCTGATTTACGAAAACGGATATGAGGTGACCGGGCAGAAACCGGACGGCAGCCAGCAGTGGTTCTGTACGGAAAAATTCGACGTCTACATGCCCGACGGCTCGTGGGCGACTTCATTCTGCGCGGATCTGGGCGCCCATAATATATTCGGCTCCTATATGCTGGACGAAAACAGGCACGGGTTCAGCGATTTCGAGATGTTTTATATCATCGCCGCCTTTGACTATATCGACGAAAATTTCCGTTCCGACACTGTGGACGGGGCGGTCAAGAAAGACGGGGCTGTCAACGGGCTGAGTACGAAGCTGGGCAAGGCGATCGCCCAGGTCGTGCTCTGGAACCTGATCCTGAAGGTGGACAAAAACGCCGGATACGCCGACGACTGGTGGTACTGGATACCGGATAAGGTTAATCCCGATACGAAAGTCGTTAAAATCGAAGGCTACGGCAGCTGGTATACGAAGGAGATAAGCGACCTGGTGGACGGGATGGTCGCCGATCCCGAAAAGTATGTGGATATCTATCAGAGAAAATTGGCGGGGACATTAAAAGACCCTTATGTGACGGGCGTGTTTTTTATCAAGGGCAACGACCCCGGCCAGAGGCCAATCGACCAGCAGCGCCAGATCCTCGTGCTCTTCGGCAACAGCGTGGAATTTGACAATACGCTGTATTACGACGTTGCTTTGTGCAAGTGGGTGAGTAAAGTACAGCGCGACGCTGCGACAGTATGGACGAACGCCGGGGTGAATGAAGACGTACCCGCGGTGAAGCCGGGGGATAAAGTCACGTTTACTATCGAGGTGTATAACCAGACGGACAATCCCACCTGGGTGTCGAAAGTAGTAGATTATGTACCCGACGGTTATACGTTTGCCCAGGTAGACAATCCGCTGTGGAGCGCGGACGGGGGCGACGGGGCTGGACCCAGGCTCCTGCGTTACAACGGCGAGCCTATCCCGCTGGCGAACGAGGACGCGTCGGCGAAGTTATACGTTGTGCTGGGCGTGATTAGCGGCGCGGATGAAAACAGCGATTTCTGGAACGCGGCTGAAGTACTTGAGATTATGGATGAAACTACAGACGAGCACGGCGTCCGCAAACCGGGGAAAAGAGTTGACGATATCGACTCGACGTTTACACCGGAGGAGCGTGAACGGTGGTATCCCTGGGTTCGTTGGCGGGAAAAGGATAACGAGGTCGGTGAAAACGGCAAAAAAGGCGGCGATAAGGACGACTTCGATTTCGCCGAGGTCAAGCTCGACCAGGGCTTGATCGATATCACCGTGACCAAAACTTGGGTAGATAACGGAAATGCCTACAACACTCGGCCCGGGGCGGTAACGGTCGACCTGAGGCGGAAGGAAATCGTCGACGAAGTCCCGACCGACGTCGTGATCGATACAAAGACGATTACGGATTCCGGAGGCGCCTGGACGGCGACCTTTAGCGATCTGCCGGATCATAACGCGCAGGGAAGCGCCGACAGTATCTATTCCGTCGTCGAACGGGAGGTAAGCGGCTATCAGACGCCGGTGATCGCCGGGAGCGCGACGGGCGGCTTTACCGTTACCAACAAGCTGGCGCCGGGCGAGACGAGCGTGACGGTTAATAAAGTATGGAACGACGGCTCCGGCGCGTCGCGCCCAGGGAGCGTAACCTTTGACCTGTTGCAGGACGGGCTCGCGTTTGCAAGTAAGACGGTGGGCGCGGGCGATTTGTGGGCCTGGACATTCGACGGGCTGCCACTATACAGTACAAGCGATCAGCACAAGTACCTATATACCGTAACCGAAGCAGCGGTCGCCGGCTACAGGATAGACCCGGTCGCCGTCAACGCCGACGGCAGCTTTACTTTCACCAACACGCTTCTGACTAAAGTTGATGTAGTCAAAGAATGGGACGACAGGGTCGACGCCGCCGGGATGCGTCCGGCGGAAATCGACGTCAATCTGCTGCGGGACGGCGCGGTGATCGAACGGCAAAGCGTGACGGGAGCCCTTTACGGAAACTGGACGCATACGTTCGCGGACTTGCCCGCATATGCCCCCGACAGGCGCGAGTATGTATATACGATAACCGAAGATACCGTGCCGGGTTATAACACCTCGATCGCCGGATCTACAATCATAAATGAACTGGAAGTCATGGAAAAAGTCATTACCATCAACGTGATTAAAAATTGGATAAACAAGTACGTCATACCGAAAGCGCTGCCGGAAAGCGTCTCCGTACAGCTCTACCGCAACGATGCGCCGATGGGGGAACCGGTCATCCTGAACGCGGGCAACTCATGGCAAGAAACGGTCACTATCGTAGAAGAAGAAATAGACGATATTTTCTTTACCGTACGGGAGCAGACGGGGACCTGGTCGCCGGAGTACTCGGCGTCATATAAATATGAAAAGAGATCGGGGGATGAAAGCGGTTATGAATACGACGCGGTCATCACCAATACGCTACTGCCTCCGCTGACCGATATCCGGGGCGTCAAAAAGTGGGTCGATGATGATAATAATAACAACACCCGCCCGGTGAACGTGACGATGATCCTCACGCGGGATGGTATCCCGATCAGGTACCAGACGATAGAAGAGGACGGTATGACCGGAAAATGGGAATTCTCGTTTACCGATTTGCCTATATTCGACGAGGGCGATCTGCATCAATATGTCTACCGGGTAGCGGAAGAGACGACGCCGGGATACCGTTTCTCAGCCGACTGTACGGATATTTCCTCGGTGATTGTCACCAATACCCTCGAGCCCGGCGAGATGTATGTGCCGGTCATAAAAGTCTGGGCAGACGATGAAAACAAGGAAGGGAAGCGCCCGGGAAGCGTTACGTTCAGGCTCTTGCGGAACGGGACGGAGTTTACCACATACCGGATGACGGCTCCCTGGAGCGCCCATGCCTTCGGACCGCTTCCGAAGTATGACGCCGCGCAGAAACCATACGTATATACGGTGACGGAGGATACCGTACCGGGATATAAGACGGGAGTCGTCGGCGACGCGGCGGTTGGGTTTACTTTTATCAATACCGTCGATCCCGAACAAATAGAAACAGAAATCAGAGTGACTAAAGAGTGGGTCGATAACGGCGACGCGAATCATATACGTCCGCTGGAGATAGGGCTGCTTCTGTATCGGGACGGAGTCCCTTGCAGCTATAGTCCGGGTAATGTGGCGAGCGCAAAGTCCGGAAATTCCTGGACATATACGATCACGGGCCTGCCGAAATACGACGCGGGTTATAAGCCGTATACCTACATGGTCGACGAGGTTCCGGTCCCCGGATACAACAAGAGCGTCGCCGGCAACGCGAGCGCCGGATTCACGATCACCAATACCCTCGCGCCGGGCGTGATAAGCGTATCGGTGGAGAAGGTATGGCAGGACGGTATGGATATCTCCAAACGGCCGGAGGAACTGATGGTTAAGCTTTATCAGGACGGCGCCGAATACCACGACGGCGCCCGATATCTCGACGTAACGATGACCAGCTACAGCTGGAAACATACCTTCGCGAACCTGCCGAAGTACGGCCCGAGCCCCGATTATAGACAATATGTCTATACGGTAGATGAAATAACCGTACCGGACGGATACATCAAGACAATCAGCGGAAACGCCGCCGAGGGTTTCGTCATCACCAATGCCCGGGAAGGGACCGTCGTCTCCGGGAAGAAGACCTGGGTAGACAACGACGACGCCGCGGAGAAGCGCCCGTATACCATCCGGGTGGACCTCATGCGGGAGGGCGTGTCCGAGCCGGTGAACTCAATGATCGCCGGATTCCCCAGATGGGAATGGTCCTTCGTGATGCCGACGGGTTACAGCTACTCGGTACGGGAGTCGGTTGTACCGGCCGACTACGCCGTCACATATGACGGATACAATATCACCAACACATATGTATACGCTCCGGTTTCGGTGGCGCTGGAAGCGCGTAAGGAGACAACGGGGCCCGAGGGCGCCAGAATCCCGGCATTGACGGACAGACAGTTCAGCTTCGGCGTCTATGAAGGAGAATCGCTGGTCGCTGCAGGCGTCAGCGACGCGGGAGGCAGGGTACTGTTCGCGGCGATTTCCTTTACGGAAAAAGGGGTATATACATACAAGATAAAGGAAACGTCCCCCGGCAACGCCCGATGGGCGACCGACGATAGGATCTATCACGCGACGGTCGTTATCACCGAGGATAAGGGCGTCCTGAAAGTCGAATCTGTCGTATACAGCGACGGGGAAGGGGCGCTTGGCGTCGACGGAGAAGGCGCCGCCGTACTGCCGCTGTTTACAAATGTATATAGCCCGCCGCCGCCGACGAATCCCGAGGACATAGAGGGCGAGCCGCCCGAGCCGCCGCCGCCGCCGCCCGGGGAGCCGCCGAAGGAGACGGATGCGGATGACGACGCCGACGGAGATGGCGACGACGATGGCGACTCGGATACGGAAGAACTTCCGGGCGTGATCGAGGAAACAACAGACAACGGTAACCGGCCGCCCAGACGGCCTCCGGGCGGTACGGATCAGGGCGTCCCGCCGAATCCCAGCGTCGACGGCCACTCGATCGTAGCGGGTGAAGACGGCGTGTTTATCGAATTCGACGAGGACGGCGTGCCCCTCGGGGAGTGGCGCTGGGACGACGAGGAAGAAATGTGGGTGTTCGACGAGTATCCGCCCCTGGGCAGCTTGCCTCGGACGGGCGCGACAGGCTTGCCGGGAGTCATGCTCCTGCGGTTTGCCATGTTTGCATTAGGGCTGCTGCTCCTGCTGGCGAACATGAGGGCGTACAAGCCGCGGCATGGCAGGACGCGTTGAAATCGAATTGATTCTAAATAATAGCCTGGTGCCACGGGGTACTAACCGCGCCGGGGTTATGGGCGCGGCTCATCTTAAGGGGTGTGAGTTGTGGAAAGAGCGGATAAGGGGCTTGCTTTCCTGCTTCAATATGAGAATGTCGCCTGGTATGACCGGGGCGCGGTAAGGATACTGGACCGCAGGATATACCCCGGGTCTGTGGAGTTTGTGACCTGCGCGCGGCATGAAGAAGTAGCTCAAGCCATCGCGGATATGGTGACCCAGAGCGGAGGGCCGTATACGGCGGCGGGCATGGGCATGGCTCTTGCCGCTTATGAAGCGCGGGATATGGACGAAGCCTCGTTTGAAGCGCATATGGAAAACGCGGCGTATACCCTTTCCCACGCCAGGCCGACCACGACCCGGCGTATGGAAAGCATTACCTCGGGCTGCCTCGAACGCGCCCTTGCGGCAAGGGCGGCGGGGGCGCCCGCCGACGAAGCTGTGCGCGGGCATACGGTCTCCGTCCTGGACGCGCGCTACCGCAGAATCGCCGCCATAGCCGATCATCTTGCGGATATGTTTCCACGGAAGGGCGTGGTGATGACCCAGTGCTTCGGGGAAGCGATTGTTGGGCTCATGCTCCGCGCGGCTGAGGAAAGGCGTCTCGATATCAGGCTGATCTGCCCCGAGACGAGGCCCTACTTCCAGGGGGCGAGGCTGACCGCCAGCGTAGCGCGGGATATGGGCTTCGACGTGACGGTGATTACCGACAACATGCCCGCCTATACGATCCAGCGACAAAAGGTAGACGTGTTTACCTCCGCGGCGGACGCCATCTGTATGGACGGTTATGTGGTGAACAAGGTAGGGACGTTTCAAATCGCAATTGTCGCGAAGTATTTCGGCGTACCCTACTTCGTGACCGGGGCGCCGGACAGGGATCACGCCTCCATCGATACCGTGAGTATAGAGGAGAGGGATCCGGATTTCGTCCTGCAAGCCATGGGCGTTCCCACAGCAATGCCCGGCGTGAAAGGATATTATCCGGCTTTCGACGCTACGCCTCCCCATCTGGTGAGCGGGGTCGTCACCGACCGGGGCGTATTTTCACCTTATGATTTGGAACGCTACTTCACAGACTACGACAGCGATAGCGGCTCCGGATTCCTGGTGTAGTCAGGCCTTCGGAGATAACGCGCGCGAAGAAGCGCCTAATCCGTTTCGTCATTATCCGAGGGATGGCGATTACGAATCCGTTCCTTTTCATATGTTAAAGAGAAAATCAGAGAGATTACATTATAATAATCGTCCGCGGATAAAGCGTGAATCATGTTCAGCAGTTGAATGTCTTCATCTGTAATATTTTCGCGGCTCAATTCATTTTTATCCATTTTGCTATCCTATCGGTTTAATGAAAGCGTCGTAAAGGAAGCGGATACCGCCGTACCAGTCGTCCGTATTGAATTTCATCGGCGTGGCGTGAAGCACGGTGGAGCTGACCTTATAATGCAAAAATATCGTACTGAACGCTTTAACGTCGAAAGGTTCGATCCGGCCAAGCTCGATGAGGCGTTCGATGACTTGTATAACCCTTTTGCTGGTCAAAATGGTGTTTTCTTCAACGAATCTCCAGCAATCAGGATCTGTAGAAATACCCATGGCGCCGATCGCCAGTATCTGGCTCATGATTGGCGCGATATCCTCCGGGTAATGATAGTGCAGGAGCATGAGCGCCTCGACGGGCGGCTCGGTTTCGGCGGCTTTCAGTATGTCGTCGATGTCGGGCATGATTTTGTACTGTTGTTTCGTATACGCTTCAAATAAACCGTACCTGATTTCGCTTTTTGTCTTAAAATGGCTGTATATGGACTGGACCTTTATCCCGACGGCGTTAGCCAGATCCCGCATGCCGACGTTGTCATATCCGCGGTCGGCGAATAGTTTCGCGGCAGCTATGTATAGATTAACTTTGGTTGGATTTAGGCTTTCATCAAACATAAAGCGCCTCTTTCAAAGTTATATAACAATCATATATAAACGAACGAGTGTCAGTCAATGTAATAATATGGGAATCATCAAGGTTTTTGGGACAGAACAGTAAAAGCCGCGTGAAGCGGCTTTGCGGTTATGCGTACAATGATAAAATTGCTCTTGCTTTTTTCCCCCCATATGTTATAATTGCGTTATAAAATTAGCATAATATATTCGTTGATTATAACACAAGGAGGCGAGAGCAATGGAAGCAAGAGGTTTTGGACAATACATTCAAAATCAAATACAAGAATGGCCGGCTAAAAAACCGATCACCACTAAGGAAATAACCTTATCCCTTGCCGATGCTTTTAATATTGGAATGGAAAACGCGCAAAAAATAACTAATGTAAATATGAAGCGTTTAGCGGATAAGGGCGCACTGACCCGTGTTCAGAAGGGAGTTTACGGCAAGGTTAGAGAAACGCAATTTGGAAAACTGAACCCACGCCCAGATGAAATCATGACTGGTTTTTTACTGCGCGAGGGTGAATGCGTCATTGGATATATTACAGGGCCTACACTACTGAACGCGCTTGGGCTTTGTACTCAAATACCCGCCGACCGTCATATTGCCACCAACCGGTATCGTTACCGTCTCCCCGATGGTACGCGCATCCGTGTTTACAAGCCTATCCTTCCGGTAGATAACGAGAATGTTCTCTATTTACAAGCATTGGAAGCGTTCATGGCGATGGAACAATACCCTGTGGACACAGCCAGGCCGGATGAGATATTGCGTAGTATGCTTCAAAATGGCAATATTGACAATGAAAAACTTATTTGGTATGCCCGCTGCCATTGTAGACAAAAGACCTTGTTAAAAACCATTGATATCGCTTTAGGAGGGAAGGTACATTGAGGATTCATTCAAATGCTGACGCTTTTTCATCAATGCTTGAGTTTATAAACGAAAGCACAAACATTAGAGTGGATGTGCTGGAAAAAGATTACTATATTACCTTGCTGTTAAAAGAACTTTCCCAATGGCAGGATACGTACCCTATTTATTTCAAAGGTGGAACTGCGCTGTACAAGGCTCTTGGCAGCATACGCCGTTTTTCGGAGGATATTGACCTTACTGTTTGTATTGACGAATGTACCAATTCGCAGGCAAAGCGGCGATTGGAGAAAGCAGCCAACGGGTATCGGAGTTTACCGCGAACAACAGAGAAAAACATGGAAAGCAATCAAAGAGGCGCAATAACAAGTTTGTATGATTATCCGAGTAGTTCCGGCGAATTTATTTTAGACCCTCTCCAGAGATTTGGACATGTTAAGGTTGAAGCTACAACCTTTACTATCAGTGAACCCTTTGCACCGCTGATGATTTCACCCCTCATCTATGACAAGGCAGATGAAATGCAGATGACAATTCTAAGGGATGAGTATGGCGTTATGCCGTTTTCCGTCAATACGATTCGTTTAGAGCGTATTTTTGTAGATAAGGTTTTCGCCGCCGAGTTTTATTATCAACGAAAAGAATATTTTGATGTTTCAAAGCATATCTACGATCTCACGGTGATGGTTGGGATAGACGATATCAAAACACTTCTCGCCCACCCTGATAATTTGACTGCTATGATAGCTTATAAACGACGCGAAGAAAAAGCACGAATTGGCAGCGATCTGTCAGATAAACCAATAGCTGCCTTTACGATATTCGATGGAATGAATGAAAATAAAGCTCTGCGGGATGAATTTACTTCAATGCAAAATATATATGTTTTTGATGACAACGACAAAATAGATTATGCTACTGTTGTGGCATCGCTAACAACAATTAGAGAGAGACTACTAAATGAGCGCCTATAGTAGTTGTATATCCTGGCTTTGCCTCCAGCTTCGCCGATTATGAGGCGCCTGTCGTTTTGCTTTTCTTTTTGTTGAAATAAACCGACAATATGGAAATCACAAACAATAGGCATGTTGTGATAACGCTACCCAACAATGTATCATTGGTATTAAAAGTCATTGAAGCGGCGTTAATCAGAGTATGGAAAACCACGCAAAGAAAAACACTTTTCGTTATTTGGGCAATGGCCCCGAGGGCAAACGACTCGCCTAAGATATCTAACGCGAAAAGCAGGAACCATGGAATTGATTCTATTCTTCCCTGTGGCAAAAAAATCGGAATATGCCAGGAAGCCCAAATTAAGCCAATAATCAGCGATGAAAGGATAAATCCAAACTTCTTTCCCAATTCGGGCCTTAATATATAGCTCCATCCGGCTTCTTCAATGCCGCCGCCGATTAACGCGACCGGAAGGAAGATAATGAACATGTACATTGGCTGTGCTTTATCAAGACCTGATATGATTATTTTTGGCAGAATATCAATAACACATAGTATTATCACGAATAAAAAGAAATGTAGGGGGCTTTTCCAGTTAAAGACATTCTTGAGCCATTCAAAAAGACTTTTCACCTCATTGTTCACTTTTAAAACTACATAAGACGCAATGGTTGGTGAAAATGCGCTAAGGGCTATAAAAACCCATATCCAACCCGCGTTTTCAATGGTTAAATTAAAAAACAATCCAAGAACGGCGCATATGCCGTATGTTACTATCGCTATCAGGAATGTTAGCGTTAGAAACTGTGCTACGATTTTCCTGTTCATCATTATTCTTTTCCTTTTGATGAAATTATACACCGGCGAACCGGATAAAACAATGAACGGCATAAAGTGAATGTGCGCGGGTAGGGTATAGTACATTAATCCCCGGAATCGAGATTGAGCCGAGGATACAGATTAAGCGGGGCGAACCTGTCTACCCGCTTCAAAGCCGCTTCAGAAACGGAGTAATGTCAGAAACGGTGTAATGGTTTTTATTGTCAGCCTATGTTATACTTTGTTCAGTTAGTTATTATCTGCGTTGGCGGTCAATCAGCAGGGCGTATGGGAGTTTGAATATGCAAAGGTGATAAACGGATGAAAGTGCAATTTACAGACAATGAAGTAAAAACCATGCGGACAGCCCTTGAAAAGTGGGGCATGAACGCGCAAGTCGGCCAAACGATTGAGGAATGCGCTGAGCTGATTGTAGCCCTCCAAAAGCATATCAACCGGACGCCGCACCCTGAGTCCGTCTCCAATATATTAGACGAAATCGCTGATGTGGAAATGATGCTGGCGCAAATGCGGCTTATCCTCGATATTGACGATGAGGCGCTCCGTAAGCGGATTGAGTATAAATTTGAGCGGCTGGATGAGTATTTGACCGAAACCGAATAAGAAGAAGGCTTGATTGATAATGGCGGATATCGTCAGGGAGATAGCAAAAACTGAATACTACCTGCTTGAAGATTTCCTTTACCACGCGATCTTCCTGCCGCCCGGAACCGAACCGCTTCCCCGCGAGATAATCTTCGAGCCGGAGATATATGTCTATATCAAAGATTTCGGAAAGAAAGGCGATTGCGGCGTTGTCGCTGAAAACGGCGGCCGCGTCATAGGGGCTGCCTGGGCGCGGATCATCACGGCCTATGGCCATATCGACGACGAAACGCCGGAGCTTGCCATATCCGTCTTGCCGCAGTATCGCGGGCATGGCGTGGGAACGTCAATGATGATGTACTTATTTGATTTACTCCGTGAACGCGGATATCGCAGGACTTCGCTTTCCGTACAAAAAGATAATCCCGCGGTGCGATTATACGAGCGGCTTGGTTATCATATAACGGATGAAAAATTAGACCATGCGGGCCACGAGGATTTTATCATGGTAAAAAGATTGGGAGGAAATACCGCTCCCTGTTGACAATGCGGAAAACGATCTGGTGTTTGCTATTTCGGACAACGCGATATTGCATATATTTAAATTAGGATATCCTGAAGTTTCTCTGGACAATGGTCATATTGCCAATGATACATCTACCTCGGAATAACGGAGCAAGCAATAATGGACACAGACCGCAGAAACGCCGTGTTTGAGTTGTTCAATATACTTGGCATAGAATATAGTCTCGTCGAGCATCCGGCAGTCTATTCGCAGGCTGACAGTGAGAGGCATAAGGTCGATGTCGGTGCTGTGATTTTCAAGAACCTGTTTCTTCGTAACGCTGATAAAAGCCGATTCTATCTGTTGTCGCTCCCGCTTGAGAAGCGCGCAGACTTGGCAAGGGTCCGTGAGGCACTTAGCGAATCGCGCCTAAGTTTTGGCGACGAGGGGATGCTGCTTGAAAAGCTGAATATCAGCCCCGGTTCAATATCGCTCCTGAACATTGTCAGTAATCCCGAAACGGATGTGGCTTTTTTGATTGACGCTGAAGTAAACAATTATCGTGAGATCGGTGTTCACCCTAATGACAATACCGCGACGGTGGTACTGTCGCCGCAGGGGATAACTAAGGTGTTCGACCACTTTGCCGCAGATTACCGTTTTGTGGAGATATAAGAATGAGGATTTTAGTTGACGCCGACGCTTGCCCGGTCAAAGATATTATCGTCCGTTTAGCGAAAGAACGGAAAGTGCCTGTTACGATGCTGATAGATACTTCTCATCGGATTAACGATGGATACAGTGAAATCATTACAGTGGACAAACAGGCAGACAGCGTGGATTTCGCTCTGATGAGTTTGCTTACCGCTGACGATATTGTTGTTACGCAAGACTTTGGGTTAGCCGCTATGGTTCTTGGCAAAGGAGCAAAAGCAGTCAACCAAAATGGGCTGATCTACACAGATGCAAACATGGATAAGCTGCTATTGGAGCGGCACATAGGACAAAAGGTACGCCGGGGTGGTGGCAGGACGAAAGGCCCCGCAAAACGCACGAAAGAGGACAATGAACGGTTTGAGGCTGTGTTTGCGCAAATCTTATATAGGCAGCTTGCAGATAACGAAATCCGGGACGAAAAGCGCAATCAAACGATTATCGAGGGAGGAAAAAGAACGGTTGATTGAAAACAGGGAAAATGCACCGAGAATATATTTCGAGTACGGTGATAAGGAAGTTGAATATCTGAAACGTAAAGACAAGCGGCTCGGTGAGGCGATGGACAGGATAGGACATATATATCGCGAGGTTGACGGAGATTTGTTTTCCTCAGTCATCCACAGCATCATCGCGCAGCAGATCTCATCCGCCGCACTAAAAACGATTTGGGTTCGTCTGACCGACAAGCTCGGCTCTGTAAATCCGGAAACGGTCTGCGCCGCTTCCCGCGATGAAATCCAGAGCTGCGGTATATCATTTAAAAAAGCTGATTACATAAAGGATTTTTCCGAAAGAATCGGAAGCGGCGATCTTGATGTAGACGCACTTCGCGCCATGCCGGACAAGGAGCTTATAGGCGGTTTGTCAGCCTTGAAAGGCATAGGCGTCTGGACTGCTGAAATGCTGATGATATTCTGCCTGCAACGCCCTGATGTGGTCAGTTACGGAGACTTGGCGATACATCGCGGTATGCGTATGCTCTACCATCACCGTAATATCGACCGCAAACTGTTTGAGAAATATGCTCGTCGTTATTCACCATACGGTTCTGTAGCCAGCTTGTATTTATGGGCTATCGCAGGCGGCGCGATACCGGAAATGCGCGATCTCGCTCCGGGAAAGAAAATAAAATGAAGCATGGACGTAAACTTGAGACAGTTGTAATTTATTTCCTTGTAAATAGATAAGGGATGAAAGTTGCCTATGATTAAGTCAATAATCGGAATCGGATTTGATTGTCTGAATGCCAATGATTTGGCGGATTTCTATGTTCAGATAACTGGTTGGACAAAGGAAATATCAAGCGACGAATGGGCGGCGTTGCGAACGCCGGAGGGAATACTGCTGGTGTTTCAAACGGTTGAGAACTATACTCCACCTGTTTGGCCGTGGACTGACGGCGAACAGCAGCAAATGGCCCACATAGACTTTCTGGTAGACGATTTACAGGTTGCGGAAATGTTAGCCATACAGAACGGGGCAAGGAAGTCGGAGGTACAGCATTTTAATACCTCAACCGTTATGTTTGACCCTGCCGGGCATCCGTTCTGTCTGTCAACCATTTCGCAGTAGGAGAAGATACTTGATTAGGCGTACCGAAAGGAGGGATACTCTCTTATGTTTAACGAGATTTGCATTTACGAAGCTAAGATTGAAAAGCAAGACGAGATTGAAGCCTTGATGAAAGAGGTTGCTGCGTTTTATCTGGAACAGCCCGGCGTCATTGACGTGAAATATATCAAGCGTACACACAGGCAAAAAGATTTCAATGCTGTTAAATCCGGGGAGGTTCCCATCAGGCTGACACGCAATGTAGGGAAAGTCACCTATATGCTCTATCTGGCTTTGGAAAATGAGGAAGCACACGCGAAGTTAGCTGTGGTTGGTTTAGAGAAGTTTTATAAGCGGTGGAACCGCTGCCTTACGACAATGCCGAAAATCTATCTTGGTGAAAACATTGTTTAGTGTAGAGCCTTCTTGAGCTAAGGGGCGGTATGGCGCAGTATTCTATATTAGAACAGTGGTGTATTAGTGAAAAAGGTTTTTACTGGAATTATTATCATTAGCTTTCTGATTTACATTTGCGTACTGTACTCCGTGTTATTCTCAAGGCGTGGAGGCACAGGCTTTTCCATGCCGACAATGCAATACCTAAGATTTAACGCAAATTTTATCCCTTTCAAGACGATATGGACCTACTTCAATATGCTTACTGATGGCGGTGCGTTTACCTTAATCGCTATTAGAAATCTCGTAGGGAATCTATTTCTTTTTCTACCTTTTGGCTTATATTTACCATTTTTCATGCGAAAAATGAATAGATTGAGCTTTTTTGTGTTTTCAGTCGCAGGGTTGATAATCGTAGTTGAAATAATGCAGGGCTTAATAAGACGCGGTAGCATTGATGTAGATGATTTGATTCTCAACCTTTCAGGCGCGCTTATTGGGTTTGTACTGTGTAATCACACGCCTATACGCTCTCTTTTCAAATATCGAGCTTACTGACACAGGGAGGATTTTGATGATGAACAAAGACGCTATCACAAGGGCAGAAGAAATCATTATGTCGAAAACTGATTATATCGGCGACGGCATGGAGGGGTACTGCACACTTGCCGTTATTGATGAGGACGGCTACCCGTCCGCATCAACGCTGAGCATTTCCAAAGCGGGCGGTATAAAGTGGCTCACATTTTTGTCCGGCTTAAAATCGAACAAAGCAAAGCGTATCAGTAGCTGTAGTCGAGGCAGCGTGTGTATAAACTCCCCAAAGTTCAACATCACGCTTGTCGGCACTCTTGAAATCATGACCGACCCTGAAATCAAAAAGGAAATGTGGCAGGAGCCGTTGGGAGATATATATTCCGGCCCTGATGACCCGGAGTACTGCGTTATCCGCTTTACTACGGAACGCTACAACATTTTTTTTGACGACGGCGAATCAGCCGAAGGAAAACTGTAGTTTGAAAAAAGCAGAAATCCGGATTGTCACTGAGCATGCGCTATCTGACGGTAAGGGAGATAATGGAGGCTATGGAATGCATTGTGCGGATAACCTATTCTGGAAGGTATGGAAGCATAATCTCTGAAATCGCTCCGCTCCAGCAAGATATCATCACTGCGTTTAATCTGGACTTGGAACTATAGTCGCGGGTTCCATTAAGAACGGGTAGTAAAGATCGATGATGAAAGCGTGGTATACGGAGATGAAAAGCTGGAATAATGTGACAGGGACATTCTCGGATAAGCAAAGGCATTACAAAGATATGTTTTTGGAAACATGCGAAGTTTTTGATGAAATACTGGAGGTCAGTCTTTTTTCCTCGACAGTCGATTCATATGAAATATATTTTTCGTATGGAATATTCTACGGCATCATATATGTTGAAGAAGAAAATGCAGCCGAAAAATACGAGACAGTAAAGAATGAACTTGAACTGGAATATCGTAAACGTAAGAATCCAACAGCGGCATTTATCAATGAGTTCGCTGAGAAATATGGTGTCAGTTTACCAAACGATATTTTCTTTGATTTCCAGTTGTAGTCGCGCGGTGAACAACGCATTTCCAGGCAGTTTCCAGTTTACATAAGGATCAGTGTCAACACATTCTGTCTGGTGTTGGGGCCATAGATACACGTTCCGGGAATTTAGGGTATTAGAGTATTAAGGAATCAAATCATGATGCATTACCAAAACATGGAATAACGAGTTTAATAATGTCTTGATGTGAATTACTAATTCATTGAGAATCATCTCAATAAGCGTGTTTTGCCGAAGATCATTTAGCTAGGCACGTTTTTTGTGATTATAAAATCCTTGACAAGTGGGTGCGGGCAAACCCCGAAAAAGAATCCTGTCCAAATCGGCGATGAAAAATGCAATGAGCGCAAGGGTTTTTGAGCGTTCAGAAGGTGATAAAAAAACTACAGATTGACAATCTCATGGAAAATGACGACCGAAGCTCTCGAAAAAAACATCTGCTGGGACTCCCAGCAGATGTCTCGCTTTCGCTTGTAGGGTACTCCTTTGACCGACCCATCCGACCAGCCCGGTCTCCCTACGTACTTACAATAGCATATCTATCAAGACATTTCAATAACTGCACCGATTTTATTTATCAAAATCACTTTTTTTATGGACGAATGCTTTCTTGTTTCACGAATAATTGCCTTTTCGATTTCCTTATCCTCAAGAGGAGTTCGGCGCGTATCTATAATAACGCATTTTGCTTGCTTGGAAGCCCTACGGAATTGCTTCTCAATAGTTGACTTAGACGCTCCTGTCGGGCTTTTTATCTCCCATTGGGCTCCGAGCATCATGATGTCGGCTGTCTTTCGCAGATAATCGTCTACCGGGACTAAAAACTCAATCACACACCGAAAATGCCGTGCCAAAACCCATGCTGCATCTATTTCATGAGATTCGGGCGGTCTTGGATGTCCTGCCGGGATGATAACCTGACCCGGATTTATTTGTTTTCTTTTTTTTCTTGTCACATAGGAATTATATCAATAAATGGAAATAAATGATAGTGGCAATCATTATTTTTTTGTTTCGATAAAGATATCCTTGACAAGCGGGCGCGGGCAAGACGGCTCGCAGTATACTTATTTCATGCGGGGCGCGGCTTGCGCCCTTTGATATAAGCCAACTGCGTGACGTTATGAGTTACGATGAAATGGAGCTTGATAGGATAGGCGACAGGAAAACCGCCGCCTTTTTCATTATCTCCGATACGGACCCTACATTTAATTTTATCGTAGCCCTCGCCTTTTCGCAGATGTTCAATCGCTTATGAAACGGATTGCCGACATGACCGCCGAAGCCGTTTCCCCTGTTCAGATGGAACTTATATCGGGTTACTTGGAAACATGGAAAAACGTGAGTTTCGAGGACAGGTGGCTTGTGGCTGATGGGCTGATTTCAACGATTAACGCCACAAGCGAAAACATACAAATCGAATGGAAGATTTAACACATTTAAGCAAGTGGCGTTTCATTTTGTTTTTAGTACATTGTCAGACATTGCTTTCATCGCCTGCTTCTTAATTGTGCAGATTGCGATTGCAGACAGCATTGGCGTGGGCGCGGCGGCAAAAACTGTGCTTATTGTTCTATCTGTCATGAGAGCGGTTTTTGATATTATTGAAAATAGCATTTTACTTTATTTGATTGGCAAATATGCGCATATCAATGAAACAGGCGAGAAGGAAATACTTGATGACACGAGCAATGAAACAGGTGATATTCTCGAAAGATTTGTTTTTAATGAGGACGGCCACGCATACGTTATTTACGTCTGTATGGGCAATGCGCCCGCGACGGAGGACATTGCGGCATGGGCGAAACTGATACTTACCTCAAAACCTTACGCATGGGCTATATCTGCACCGGGGTTGGTTTGTTGATAGCTTTGTTCACTCTCGCGGGTGGAGCGGCGTCCGTCGTCGCCTTGCACATAACCGTAGGCGCAGGCGCGGCAGGGTCGCTCGTTGAAGGGTGCGCGGGCATATTCTTCCACGAGAGGGGCGTTCGAAATGGGTGAAAAACTGATAATCACCAATAATATACGCCGCTTGCGCTTTTTCGCAAACGAAATGACGCAGGTTGAATTAGCCGAAAAAGCAGGAGCGTCGCGTCAGACTATCATGGCTTTGGAAGCTGAGAAATACCTGCCGTCGTTGGAGCTTGCGTTCAAGATCGCTAATGCGTTCGGCGTTCCAATCGGGGAAGTATTTGAGTGTAAAGCAGAGGGAGATAACGAACCATGAACACAGACAAAATGAAAGCTGCCGTATATTTCAAATACGGTTCGCCCGATGTGATTAGCATAGTGGAGATTGATAAACCCACGCCGAAAGACGGCGAGGTTTTGGTTCAAATCAAAGCCGCCTCGGTCAACGCCTACGATTGGCATTTATTACGGGCAAAGCCGTTCTTTACCCGCGCTTTATCGGGTTTGTTTAAGCCTAAAAATAGCATATTGGGCGCGGACATCGCGGGAGTTATAATGGCGGTCGGTAATGGAGTTACTAAACTCAAAGTCGGCGATGAGGTTTTCGGTTGTCTTGAATCCTGCGGCAAGGGTGGTCTTGCCGTGGGCGGTTTCGCCGAATATGTCTGTGCCAAAGAGTCGGTGCTTGCTTTAAAATCCCCCTCCCTTTCCTTTGACGAAGCCGCCGCGTTGCCTATGGCGTCTGTCACGGCGTTGCAAGGGTTGAAGCAAGCGCAAGTCGCGCAGGGAACAAGCGTCTTAATCAACGGCGCGTCGGGCGGCGTGGGCGCGTTCGCCGCGCAAATCGCAAAAGCGTTCGGCGCGGAGGTTACGGGCGTATGCAGTACGGGCAGTGTAGAATTTGTGCGCGTCCTCGGAGCGGACACGGTGCTCGACTATAAAAAAGAAGCCGTCGTAACCGGCGATAAACAGTATGATGTTGTAATTGACGTCGCCGCCACGCTCTCGGTAAAAGAGTACCGCCAAGCTTTGAAAACAGGCGGCAGGTGTGTCGTTATCGGATTTTCAACGCTCGGACATACGCTCAGTTACAGCTTTGCGGGAAAAAAAGACGGTAAGACGATCAAGTTATGTATGGCGAATAATAAGGAAGGCAATGTGTTCTCGGAAATAAACAGGCTTGTTGAAGATGTACAACTAAAATCCATAATCGACAGCCGTTATTCTCTTGACGAAACAGCCGAGGCGTTACGCCGCGCCGAAACAGGACACCCGAAAGGAAAAGTAATTATAACCATGTAAAGGAGTGCGATCCATGCCAAGAGCAACTACGAAAACAGAATTGATTGAGTCCGCAAACAGCCAGTGGGATAAAATGTGGAAGCTGATCGATTCCACCCCAGGCGGGGCGCAATCCGTCGTTCTTGATTTCGGCGACGACTCGAAACTGAAAGAAGCGCATTGGAAGCGAGACAAAAACCTGCGTGACGTGCTAATCCATTTGTACGAATGGCATCAGCTTCTATTAATTTGGACAACAGCAAATTTGGGCGGCGATGATAAACCTTTCCTGCCCGAACCTTACAACTGGAAAACCTACGGGGATATGAACGTGGAATTTTGGAAAAAGCACCAGTCTACGCCATATGATGAGTCAGCATCCATGCTCCGTAACAGTCACGTTAAAGTCATGGCCTTGATTGATTCTTTCAATGATAAGGAACTGTTTGAAAAAAAGCATTTTTCATGGACAGGGACTTCTAACATTGGCAGTTATTGTATTTCGGTTACAGCCAGTCATTATGATTGGGCGATGAAAAAGATAAAACTGCATGATAAACTATATAAAGGAAAAACTATTACTCGGCATGGCGGTCGAAGTATCCTTTGAGACGAGGACAAGATGATGAAAGAGCAGATCTTTTGTTTTTATTGATGACCAATCTGCCTTTTCGTGCATAATCGGCGGAAATATTACCTGCCTTTTCGTAGAATTTCAGATATGCCAAGCCAGTTGTCTAAAAAGGAAAAAAAGTATAAATTATCATCAATTGATAAAGACGCCCGGTACAGGGCGTATGTAAGTTAGTAAATGTTTCACTTAGAGACACCACTCGAAAATCGTGGCGGATAGAGTGCAGACCAATCAAACAGCGTATCGCTCTTATCCGATATGCTGTTTGATTGTGGCAGCATTTATAGGTCTGCTATTAACTTGTGGTCTGAAATAGCTAAGAGTCAGCAAGAACAATTATTGGGATTGTCAAACAGCTTCGTTCGGTGAACACTTGTTAAGCTACATTGGCTGTGGAATGGCAGCAATATCAAGTATTTATATAACCTGCGTGACACGCTCCGAAGCTTTAGCATCCCGGAAAAACATGATTGGAGTTGTGTAACCCTGACATTCTTGACAGTGCGCCCCCTCCGTGTTATAGTAAAACAAGAAAACAAAGAAATATGTATAACACTGATATTCTATGCATATGCTAAAGGAGACGATGATATGCAGCAACACGCAGTCAGGAGCGGAAACGCAATGGAACGTAAAGTCATCAGTGTCTCGGTGAAACGCCAGCTTACCATACCGCAGAAATACTTTGAAGCGCTTGGGTTTAACAATGAAGCCGAGTGTTTTTTACAGGAAGACGGGCTTTTTATCCGCCCTCTGCGCGACACCGGCGGCAGCGAGTTTTCCGAGCAGATTCTGTCCGATCTGATCTCACAGGGTTATGCGGGGCAG
>Ga0082212_10000217_pt1 | contig 85088 bp, 77 predicted proteins | sample TergutNt197P3_FD_71548 | JGI IMG/M metagenome (GOLD analysis project Ga0082212, IMG submission 71548) | Neocapritermes taracua P3 segment gut microbial communities from Petit-Saut dam, French Guiana - Nt197 P3 | ecosystem: Host-associated > Arthropoda: Insects > Digestive system > Gut ...
GGCGTTGCGCTCAATAAAAGTACCACTATGTGGAAAATCTATCAGCGCACAACACGGAAGCCAACGCCGTCGTATAAGGCGTAAGGGAAGTCGGAGTCCCGGCCCGCTGAACGGCAGTTCCCCGCCGCCTCGAACCAGCCCCCGCCACGACCAACGCGGTCAGTCCCCGAAGGCGCGCCTTTCGGGTTTGTCTCCGCCCCCACGCCGTAAGCGCCGAACCAGTCCCAGCACCATTCCCACACGTTCCCGTGCATGTCGTACAGGCCCCACGCATTCGGCGTTTTCAGCCCAACCTGGTGCGTTTTATTTTTGGCATTTCCGGTATGTGTACCGTAGTACCATGCCGCCCCTTGTAACGCCGCATCTTCCGTATTCCCCGTATACCACGCAGTCGTCGTGCCCGCGCGGCATGCGTACTCCCACTCAGCCTCGGTCGGCAGACGGTACCCGTTTTTATTCCAGTCCGGCGTTACCGTGGCAAAACTTATCGGGTACGAAGCAGGGATGTCTTCCGGGTCGTATGCGGGTACCCTTCCTGATATTTCGTACACCGCTTCCAGCCCTTCTTTTACGCTCAGAAAATTGCAGAACTCTACCGCGTTGTACCAGTTTACCATTTCCACAGGGCGGCGCCCCTGTACTTCCGTACCGTCAGGCAAGTATCCACCGCCTTGTAACAAGCTGGGGTTGTACCCCATTACCGCCGCATATTGTTCCTGGGTTACCTGGTATTGGCTCATGTAAAACCCCTTAGTCAGCGTTACTTCATGTGCCGGTTTTGCCCTAATATCCGCGGTATCGTTACTACCCATCGTAAAAATATAGGGCGGCCCCGCAACTCCGGCTTTAGGTATCTGGATCATGTCTATGCCCATATCTATCCCCGTTGGAGCAAATGTATACGACAGGATTACTTCATCCCCGGTGTTGCCCGAAACGGCAGCGGGTTTCCCATTAATCGCCACGGTAAACCCGGGGGTAAAGGTATAGCCGTCATCTGCTGTCAGTGTAAGCTTGGCGGTATATACCGTAGTTACCTGAAACGGGTTATGTGTAGGGGACCACGATACAGCGCCTATGGTAAAATGCCCGCTGCCGCTTGCAGTGGTTGACGGTACCTCCAGCCTTATTGGGGCGGTTACCGTAATGGAGGCGCTTTTAATAAGTCCAACAGTACTGTTTGTTTTATTCTTGCAGGTAACTACAATGGTAACCAGCATGGCAATAACAAATCCAACCAGCAACTTTTCTCTACGCTTCATGTTTCCTTCCCTTCCGCCACGGTATACTCAACCGAGCCTGACCAAAAAAAGTGGTTCAGGCGAAGGTTCCCCTCTTGATGGCGGTGTAACCAATGCTTTAGGTTTATGTATACCAATATACAACCTTTTTGTAAAAAATCCAGAAAAATAGGTAAAAACCTCAATTTATCGCAGAGCCAGTTATAATAATTATCCAAATAATTCATGCAAAGGAGCGGGCTTGCCTTTGCAAAACCGCGTGTAGAATTCGTAAAAACAGCCTTCCTGCCCACTTATTTTTATTCTTATCTATTTTTAATATAAGTGGTCAGGCTTTTTCTATGCTTATAATTCCTTTTTTCAGCTGGTCTGTTTTCACGAGGACAGCAAATAAGAGCGCCACAGGGCGTTTAACCAAAAAGAATATAACGCTGTAGCCCAAACAAAGTACCATTATTGACAGAAGCAGAAGCTGCTTTAGCTGCTTCTGTGGGCGCTCCACATGTTTTTGCAAAGGCAAACCCGCCCCTTTCCAGGTATACATTTGATAACTAATATGGCTGACTCTGCGATAGATTGTTGCTTTCACGATGGAATAAAACAACCATTTGCTGCAGAGGTAGGGTTGCCCATGAAACTAATTGTGAACCATGTTTCCTCCGCAAAGGGGAGCGGGCGACTTCCCCCCACCTGCATGGCAACCTTTATCCCCCGATACTCAACCGAGCCCTAACCACATTAGTGGTAGGGCGAAGGTTCCCCTCTTGATGCTTTCTGTCCGCAAGTTACGGTTCTACGGTGGAAGTAAACTACCATCGACTGCAGGGAAAGAGTTATCCATCATACTATTAACTGAATATGCTTGCCCCTCCTGCGAGCCACCCAGAAAAGCGTGCGACGCAAAATATTGCACGCGAAACATTGAGCGTGTTACTGAAAATATTTAACACGGCGTGGCGCAAATAAGTTTACAATTAAAAAACAGGCTTTAGTGCGCCACGGTGAGCACGGCTTATTGGATAATGTAACATGGCGTGCCCCTCAATAAAAGTATCACCGAGATAAATCAATCTGGGGCGCATGTTCAGCTAATTATTTTATGGGTACCCCTGCCTCTGCGGCAGATGGTAGTTTTCATCCATCGTAACAAACAATTTATCGCACTGAACACATCGAAACTAATGTTGCCATGACAGTGAGGGAAGGGTTACCCGTTCAAACCATTTGGAGAGGTGTGGAAGATGCCATATCAAAATATGCGTAGGTAAAATGTTCCTCGACATGGTATGAACGGGTGTTCCTCCCCTCACTGATATGGAAAAATTGCTGTGTTCAGTGCGATAAATGGCAGTTTTACCGCCGTATTGCCACAGCTGCCCTGCAATTTGTATAATTAGGGAGGAGTTTTTCATGGCCAAGTATCCTTTCAGCACCATTGAACCCAAGTGGCAGAAGTATTGGGAAAAAAACAAAACGTTCAGGGTAACCGAAGACCCGTCGGTACCAAAGGAAAAGCGCCGCTATGTCCTTGATATGTTCCCCTACCCTTCTGCACAGGGGCTCCATGTGGGCCACCCCGAAGGCTATACAGCGACAGACATACATTGCCGCTATTTACGGATGAAGGGTTACAACGTGCTCCACCCCATGGGCTTTGACTCATTCGGGCTGCCTGCAGAAAATTACGCGATTAAAATGGGAGTGCACCCGGCTACAACCACGGCAGACAACATTAACCATTTCCGCCGCCAAATAAAAGAACTGGGGTTTTCCTACGACTGGGACAGGGAAGTAGCTACTTCAAACGAAGACTACTACAAATGGACCCAGTGGATATTTCTTAAAATCTTCGAAAAGGGCCTCGCGTACGAAGCGGAAAGCCCCATCAACTGGTGCCCCTCCTGCCTTACAGGGCTTGCCAACGAAGAAGTCGTGGACGGCCTTTGCGAACGCTGTAAAACCAAAGTTGTCCGCAAGCGCATACGCCAGTGGATATTAAAAATCACCGCTTATGCCCAGCGTTTGCTGGAAGACCTGGAGGGCCTGGACTGGCCGGAACCTGTTAAGATGATGCAGCGGAACTGGATAGGCCGCTCGGAAGGGGCAAACGTAATCTTTAAAATCGACGGGCATAAAGACGGCGAAAAAGATTTGGCGCTGGAAATTTTTACTACACGCGCCGACACGCTCTTTGGGGCAACCTATATGGTACTGTCGCCAGAACACCCCTTTGTGGAAAAAATCACTACCGCCGGGCAAAAAGCAGCTGTTGCGGCGTACATCGAAGCAACGGCAAAAAAGAGCGACCTGGAAAGGACAGATCTTGCAAAGGAAAAAACCGGCGTCTTTACCGGCGCTTATGCGATCAACCCGGTAAACGATCAAAAGATCCCCATCTGGATTGCAGACTATGTTTTAATTTCCTACGGCACCGGGGCGATAATGGCAGTCCCCGCCCACGACGAACGGGACTGGGATTTTGCCAAAGTGTACGCTCTTCCCATTGTGCAGGTGGTCAGTGATCAGAAATCAGGAGCACAGGGTACAGATAACAGTACAGAACCGGAACAATGTACCACCGCCGACGGCTGGGCGATTAATTCCGGCTTCCTTAATGGGCTTGCGACTCCCGAAGCGATTAAGGCGATGACAAAATGGCTGGAAGAAAAAGGCCTTGGGCAGTTCGCCGTTAACTACAAACTGCGTGACTGGGTATTCAGCCGGCAGCGTTACTGGGGCGAGCCGATCCCCGTTGTACATTGCGAAAAATGCGGCATAGTCCCCTTGAACGAAAAAGACCTCCCGCTCAAATTACCCAATGTCCAGTCGTATACCCCAACGGGGACAGGAGAATCACCTTTAGCCTCCATAGAAGAATGGGTCAACACAAGTTGCCCGCAATGCGGCGGGAAGGCAAAGCGGGAAACCAATACCATGCCACAGTGGGCCGGCTCCTGCTGGTACTACCTGCGCTACCTTGACCCAAACAACACCGAAGTTTTTGCCGCCCGCGACAAAATTGATTACTGGGCGCCGGTTGACCTTTATGTTGGCGGCGTTGAACACGCGGTGCTGCACCTCCTTTACGCGCGGTTCTGGCACAAAGTCCTTTTCGACTTTGGTGTTGTGAATACCAAAGAACCGTTCCAGCGGCTCGTAAACCAGGGCATGATCACAAGCTTTGCCTACCAGAGGAAAGACAAAACCCTTGTCCCGACCGACCAGGTAGAAAAAAAACCCGGCGGCCTTTTTACGGAAAAAGCCACAGGGGAAGAAGTCAGCGAAGTTATCGCAAAGATGAGCAAGAGCCTTAAAAACATAATCAACCCCGACGAAATTGTGCGGGACTACGGCGCAGACTCGCTGCGTGTATACGAAATGTTCATGGGCCCGCTGGAAGTTAGTAAGCCATGGAGCACAGCAGGGCTTATCGGCGTTTCCCGTTTCCTGGAACGGCTTTGGTCGTTAAGCGAAAAAGTAACAAGCGGAATCGCCGCAAACAGCGGCACTGCCAACAGCGGCGCAGCAAATAGCAGTGCAGAAGCGGACGACATTACCCGCCTCCTTCACAAGACGATCAAAAAAGTAAGTAACGACACGGCAACGCTTAACTTTAACACGGCGATCAGCGCGATGATGATCTACTCCAACGAGCTTTTAAAACTCGCCAATATCCCGGAAACACTGTGGTCGCCTCTGGTTAAAATGATTGCCTGCTACGCCCCGCACCTGGGCGAAGAGCTGTGGGAAAAACTTGGGCATAACACATCTGTCGCAAAAGAAAGCTGGCCAACATGGGACGAAAGCCTCTGTGCGGAAAGCGAAGTAACCGTTGTAGTACAGGTAAACGGGAAAATCCGGGACAAATTTACCTCTGCGGCAGGCAGGGCAAAGGAAGAACTGGAAAAAGAGGCCCTGGCGATGCCCGGGATAGAAAAGTGGCTCGAAAACAAAACGGTCCGCAAGGTAATCACCGTGCCGGATAAACTGGTGAATATAGTAGCCGGCTAAACTTTTGTTAAACCCGTTTGGGTTTAATTAAATGCATTCTGCATTTTTTCCAGGCAGGCTTTTGGGTCGGCAGCTTGCCAAATTGAACGCCCCATAACTACGGTATCGGCGCCGTTTTTAACAACCTCGCCAAGCAATTCTTGTGTAACGCCGCCGTCTACCCACATGCCTGCCCCGTCAGGCAAAAGTTCCCGTGCACGGCGGATTTTTTCCAAAGCATACGGGTTAAAGCGCTCTTCCCCGTCTTCCTCGGAAGAAAGTATCAGCACATAGCCGATTTTTTCCCGGTATGGCAAAAGCTCTTCGACGGGGGTTTTCATTGCCAAAGCAAGCCCTGCTTCCATTCCGGCAGAACAGGTCATTTCCAGAAAGCGTGCAGGGAAAATTAGTGCTTCTATGTGGGCGCAGATGCGCTTAATGCCGGCATTTTGCAATGGCCCGATAAAATCAAAAGGGTTGGCTACCATTAAATGTGCATCCAGTTCTGCACGGGAACAGGATGCAATTGCCTTAATTGTCTTTAAACCAAAGCTAATGCCCGGCATAAAGGAAGTATCTTCAATATCAATATGCAAATAAGGGCTATCGCCCAAACTGAGGATCTCTTCTTTTAATACCAGCTGATTGGCAGAAGCAATCGAAGGAATAATACGCAATGGTCTACCGGCTCATGTCAAAATCCGGCCCGACGGCACGGATAGCCGCTTCCAGAAGGTTCAGGGCCGTATCCATATCGCCAAGATCGCATGTTTCAATCTGGGTGTGCGTATACCTGCAGGGAACAGCAAAATCAACCCCGCAAATGCCTTCGCCTTCCAGCTGCATATACGAAAGTTCGCTCAGGCCGCCAATAGAAGCGTAGCGCTGCAAAGGCGTACCGGTTTTTTCCGCAGTTTTTTCCAGCAGCCGTACCATAGCCGGGTGGGGAATCGTGCCATTAAGTGTACCCCTCCCGTGAAAGTTGTATAAAGACATAACAGGGCCGCCGCCCAGGACAACTTCGTTAGCGCCTTTAAGGTCCGGTGTGTCGCCTGCCATTGCAACATCAAGGCAAAAACACAGTTTTGGTTTTAATGCGCGCGCTGCCAGGATTGCGCCGCGTATCGTGTATTCTTCCTGCACTGTACCTGCAAGATGGACTGTCGCTGATGCTGGGTTATGGGCCAGGCGCTCTGCAAGGCCAAGCAGGAGAGCGCAGGCTACCCTGTTATCGAAGGCTGTGCCGTTGCACCGTTTCCCCTGCATCTTCTCGAAAGCCGGGCGGTAGATAACCGGGCTGCCAACATTAATACCCAGCGCCAGCACTTCTTTTCTGCTGGAGCAGCCAATGTCCACATATAAGGTCCCGTATGGATCGACTTTATATTTTTCTTCGGCAGGCGTTAAATGATGCGATTTAAGCCCAATCAGCCCATTGATAAGTTTGCCATCGCCTGCCTGTACCGAAACGCGAAGGGTAGGCAGCGCTTTTTCCGGTATACCTCCAAGACGGTCGAGTTTTATAAACCCGTCATCCAAAATGGTCTTTACAACAAACCCCAACTGATCCATGTGGGAAGTAACCAGTATGGAAGGGGAATCCAAAGCCGAACCCTTTACCGTTGCCATGGTATTTCCCATGGTATCTACCGTTACCGCAAGACCCTGCCCGGAAAAAACTTTTTTAATATAATGCGATACAGCCTGTTCATGCCCCGAAAGGCCGGGCAAGAGGCACAACCCGCTAAGATAATTCTCCAAATCGGCCATGTTTAAACCTCCCCTTATAAAGTTGAGGCAATTGCAAAACTTATCAAGTCGTACAATTGCCTCTGATATTCAATAAATTGTTAAGATCTAGATTACGTCGTTTGCATGTTTCTTGTAGTAAAGGTTGCAAAGGAAGTAATACAGAACCGCAACAGCCAGCATGACGATACCGCCAATGTTACCGCCAATCCATTTAATAAAGAGGAGCAATGATCCGGCAGCAACGTTAATGCCGGCAGAAATACCCATAGACCCGCCCTGCTGTACATAATTCGCAGCAATTGCCATCTCGTTAATCGTGGGGGCAAAAATGCTCATAAGCCAGTAGACAGCGACCATAAGGATAGTGCCGGAAATTAAGGTACGCAGGAAATTGTTCTTGTGGATGATAGAGAAGAAACAAACATAATACGCGCCCGCCGACAGATCCCCGGCAGGAAGTGTGGTATTAAAGGGAAGCAGCGCAATTAACAGCGTAATGGGGATGATCAAAATACCAACAACGATTGTTGTTGGGTTAGCCAGGGTGATGGCAGAATCCAGCCCGATGTAAAAATCCCTTCCCTTAAAGCGTTTTTGCATAAATGCCTTTGCCGCTTCGGAAAGCGGGATAAGGCCTTCCATAAGTATTTTAACCATGCGCGGCATTAAGAGCATAAGGGCGCCAACGCCAATGCTGGTTTCAATCATACCTTTAATACTATAACCGGCTGCAAGACTGATTATTAAACCCAGTATAAAACCAATGGTGGCAGGTTCGCCAAAGACACCCAGTTTTTTGCTCAGGGTTTCGGAATCAATCTGAACTTTATTAAGGCCGGGAATTTTGTCATACAGTTTATCAAGGGCAAGGCCAACAGGTATTGTCGATGCGGCGAAACACTGCGGGACAGAAATGCCCGGGATGCCCATTTCCTTCTCTATATATTTTGCGCCCATGTCCCCAAATTTCAGGGAGATTGCAGCCATGACACCCGCCATTATATAACCCCAGATAAGGCTGCCGGTTAAAAGGTAGGCAATGGCGCCGTAGAAACAGTAATGCCAGAAATTCCAGATATCCACGTTGAGTGTCTTTGTCTGGTTGGTTACCAGCAGGAGTATGTTCACCAGCAGCGCAAACGGAATTATAAAGGTCCCTATGGGCGAGGCAAAGCCAATTGCCGATCCTGTCATCCACCCGCCGTCTACGTACCTTAGGTTAAGGCCAAACCTTTGAAGCAGAATATCAGCCGCAGGGGTAATAAACTGCCATATAAGGCCAATGGCAAGATTTAAACCAAGGAAACCAATGCCGATAGTAAGGCCGACCTTAAAGGACTTCGCAAAACCAAGGCCAAAGATTAACGCAACGATGATGAACATAATCGGAACCATAACCATGGAACCCAGGCCGGAGATCTGAGTGAAAATTTTTGCAATAAAATCCAATACAACCATATTTTTTCCTCCACTATTATTTTGATGAGCCTGACAGGCTCAATAATACCCTTTTAATTGAGCCATTCCCAAAACTCTGTTAGTTTCGAAAACGGCTATGGAAAAGCCTCAATTATCCTTGTTTTCCAGAAGAATGCGCTCTATCTCCGCATCGGTTGCTTCCGCGCCAACCCCGGTAAGGTATGGAAGGGCCACGACCATGGGGACACCCTCTACCTTAAGCCGTGCCATGGACGTAACGACCAGGGTGGCGCCTTTAAGGTACCCGTCAACTTCGTTTAAACTGCACTGGATAACCTGTGCCCTTAAATTATTCCTCTTTAGAATATCTTCCACTTTTGAAGCAAAAAGGGTTGAAGTGGCCACCCCGCTGCCGCATGCAATAATAATTTTCATGTTCTTCACCCCCATCCTAAATAAAAAAATTACAATACCCCGAGCCATTTTCAAAACTCTGTTAGCTTCGAAAATGGCTTTGGAAAAACCGGAATATTGCCTTTTATTCTACCACAAATTGATTATTTTGCAAGAAAAAAGGGGAAATTGTGGATAATTTAGTTGTTTTTGCCTTTTTAGCCGTCGTCAAAGTCGTCCTGGGTAAAGACAATACGGGCATTATTGGTTATCGTTACTTCCCATTTTATGTACGTGTCCTCGTCCTCGTCTTCCATCCCAATATCATAGACATTGTGCATGCTTAGGGGGTATGGGAGCACCCAGGTAAAAGTGTCCCCGTTTTTTAGTATTCCGTCGCCTAAAATATCATTCCCCCAATCATCCGAATTGGATGGGCTCATATAGATGTAGAAAATATCATATCCGGTATTATTAACGATCCTGACAGAGGGCAGGTTCTGTGAATAAAGGGCAAGAGTACCCAGAATCAGGAATAAACCTGCCAGAGTAAGCTTTTTCATGGCAACTCCTTATGCTATAATCGTAACAGGTTTATCAAAAAGGAGCTAGCTATGAAACTGATATTTCTTGGCCCCCCCGGAGCGGGAAAAGGCACATTGGCCGCAAAAGCGGTGGATATTGTAAAAGTCCCCCACATCAGCACGGGGAATATTTTCCGCGCTGCTATCGCGGCTGCCTCCCCCCTGGGTCTTAAGGTAAAAAGCATACTCGACTCAGGTGCATTGGTAGACGACGAAACAACCATCGGCCTGGTAAAGGAAAGGCTGGCCGAAGAAGATGCCAAAAAAGGCTATATCCTGGACGGCTTTCCGCGTACCATACCCCAGGCGGAAGCCCTCGCCGAATTCTCGCTGGCAGACAAGGTTGTCAATTTTGACATACCCGATTCCGCCGTTGTCGAAAGGCTTGGCGGCCGCAGGACCTGCCGCTCATGCGGGAAAAATTTTCATATCCATTTCGGCAAACCAAAAAAAGAAAATGTCTGCGATCATTGCGGAGGGGAACTTTATACACGGGATGACGACAGGGAAGATGCAATCAAAAAACGGCTGGAAGTGTACCGTGAACAGACTGCCCCGCTAATTGATTTCTACCGGAAAAAAGGCCTTTTGATTGATGTTGACGCCACCCCAAAAGCAGATGATGTCGTAGAGAATTTTAAGAGGGTACTGGGGCTGTAAAATAAGCCTTCCACACTCTTTCGATCCCGCCAAGGCTTTCTTCGCGGTTAATCCTGTTCCGCAAGTATTCCGCCCACTGTACATTGCCGCAGTAGTACTTAAAGAAACGGCGTGCCCGGCTCAGGTGGAATTCCGGCGGCTGGTATTTGGCCAGCAACTCCAGGAAGCAGAGGCCAGTTTCTTCGATATTTACCTGCTGTTTGCTGTTGCCCAACACGGCGGCAAAAGCCCAGGGCTGCCGTACCAAAAGCCGCCCGGCCATAACCGGCCCTTCCCCGGCTTTGCAGGCTAAATCGTCAATATTGTCAATATCGCCATTCCCTGCCACCGGGATTCGCAATTCCTTCCGTAATATATCCACATACTCCCAGCGGGCCTTTCGCTTAAACTTTTCCGTTGCAAGCCGCGGGTGCAGGGTAATTGCGTCGAGCCCAGCCTCTTCCAGGGCCCGGCAGAACTTCACCAAAAACTCTGCAATATCATCACATTCACCCATAACCCCGCTTTCAGCACCACTAACCGCACCCCCAGCCCCTAACTTAAAAAACCCCAGCCTTATCTTTGCACTCAGCTGCTTTTTCGTTACCTTACGGAGCGCTTCGATAAGCCGGGCGGCTTTATCGGCATCTTTCATCCACCTTACGCCGGCGCCTGTCCGGGTAATGGCGGGGGCGGAGCAGCCCATATTAATGTCAATCCCAAGGCAATCTTCCCTGTCCAGGAGGGCGGCGGCTTGTACCAGCTGCCCCGCATCGGCGCCCATAAGCTGGTAAACCAGCTGTTGCGGGCATGGGCCGTTGTCAAGGTACCATTTTTCGAAAGGGCCGCCGGATAATAGCCCGGCTGCGCTGATCATTTCGGTAAAATAGGACACTTTTGCATGGGTTAGCAGCCCGGAACCGGGCCCGGCGGATGGAATTTGGGTTAAAAACCCATGGATAAGCTCGCGCAGCGCACGGTGGCTCAATTCTGCCATAGGGGCCAGCGACAATGGGCAGCACAGGGGCATCCGTTATTGTGAATGATTTCGTTCGAATAATAAATACATCTGCTTATCAAATTAAAGCACTTGACTTGTTATTAGTATTGGCTTACGCTATGATAGTTATAGGGAGCAACCGCAAGAAAGTTAACATTATAGCCTTGCGGACCGGAGGTTTGCATGATTGCAAAAAGTGATGGACCCAGTATAAACGAGAAAGCGCCGGAAGGCCAAAAACCCGAAGGCGGCGCTTATAAGGTCCTTGTTGTTGACGATTCCATGTTTATTGCCAAACAGCTCGGGCAGATCTTTACTTCAGAAGGCTTCGAAGTGGTGGCAACTGCCGGGGACGGTTCACAGGGGCTGGAGAAATATAAAGAAATCTACCCAAATATAGACCTTGTAACCATGGATATAACCATGCCGGTTATGGATGGGGTCTCTGCGCTGGAAAAAATCCTGGAATTTGATAAAAACGCAAACGTAATTATGGTAAGCGCTCTTGGGAAGGAAGATGTAGTTAAAAAATGTCTCTTAATGGGTGCAAAGAGCTACATCGTTAAGCCCCTGGACCGCAAAAAAGTACTGGAACGGGTTGTTTCTGTCCTTAAACGGTAGTTTTTTAAAAACAAAAATCGCAGTTGAAAGCCCATAAAATTAGCGAAAAGGTATATTGTCTCTCTGCTGATATTAAAACAGGCGGCTTATTCGAGGGGATATGGCCTATCCCGGACGGGGTATCCCTTAACACGTACCTGGTAAAAGGGGAAAAAACTGCAATCATCGACCTTTTTATGCCCTGGGCCGATACCGCACAGCAATTTGACGCCGCGCTTTCCTCTATGGGCTGTGGTTTTGACACAATCGATTACGTTATCTTAAACCACCTGGAGCCGGATCACACAGGCTGGCTGGGGGAATTCCGCCGCCTTAACCCCAGAGCGGAAATTATTTCGACAGCCAAAGGGATAAACCTGGTAAAAAGCTTCTATAAGGCAGAGGCAGGGCTGCGGGCAGTAAAAGACGGGGAAAAGCTGGACCTGGGCGGCGCAGAACTGTATTTTTACGAAACCCCCAACATCCACTGGCCGGAGACCATGGTTAGCTGGGAGCCGGCTTCGGGGACACTTTTCTCCTGCGACGCTTTCGGTTCCTTTGGCGCGCCGGGGTTCTGCGGCCCCCGGAATGGCCGTATTTTTGATGATGAATTTTCCCCTGAAGAACACACTTTTTTCGAGAAAGAAACGCTGCGGTACTATGCAAACATCGTTTCGTCTTTTTCCGGCTTTGTTGAGCGGGGTATAGAAAAGATAAAAGGGCTGGACATACATTGTATTGCCCCCAGCCACGGCATTGTCTGGAGGGAAAACCCGCAAACAATAATCGACCTGTATAAAAAATACGCGGCGTACTCCAGGGCGGCCCTTCCCAGGGCGGCCCTTCCCGGAACTGCCCCGCCGGATGCCCCGCCGGATGCCCCGGAAACGGCGTTTTCCGGCGAAAAAGAAATTGCAATTATCTGGGCTTCCATGTACGGCAACACAAAGCTGGGCCTGGATGCGGTAATCCGCGGCATCGAAGCGGAAGGCGTCCCCTACACCATCCACCGTGTGCCCGACGAAGACGTGTCGTATGTGCTGGCCGATGCCTTTAAGGCGCGGGCCCTGGTGCTGGCCATGCCCACCTACGAGTACGCCATGTTCCCCCCAATGGCTTATGTACTGGACATTTTCCGCCGTAAGCATATTTTTGGAAAAACCGTCCTTCGCATTGGCTCCTGGGGCTGGGTCGGGGGCGCAAAGAAGGAATACGAGGCAGCTATCGAAAACCTTAAATGGGAGAGCCTCCCCTCTATAGAATGGGCCGGCGCCCCCACAGCAGAAGAACTAAAGCAGCTGGAAGAAGGCGGAAAGGCACTTGCAAAAATAGTTAAAAACCAAGCGAGCTAACTCCAAAAACTATAGTTTTGGGACAGCCTTAAATATTTATTTCTTTTTCCCTTTCTATGCTATAATTAACTATTATGAAAACGATTTGCCTGCATGACGGGACAGTCCTTACCGGTTTTGCCATGATGGAGCATTGTTCTGTCCTTATCGAAGACGGGGCCATTGCAGATGTTTTTTCCCAGCGGCGTTTTGAGCAAAAAAACTACGGAGCCGACGTACAAATAATAGATGTTAATGGCGCTTACATAGCCCCGGGTTTTATAGACACCCACATCCACGGTTACGGCGGCTACGGGACAGACGATGCTGTCTACCCGGAAGTTGCCTTTTCCAAAAACCCGGCAGAATCAATGCTGGAAATGTCCCGCTTGCTGGTAAAACAGGGCGTTACGGCATTTAACCCGGCATTGTACCCGGCCCCTGGCGAAACAATGACCAATGCCACAGCCCAGCTTGCCTCTGCCATTGGCAGGGAAGAAGGGGCGCGGATTATGGGCCTCCATCTGGAAGGGCCCTTTATCTCGCCCAACAAGCTGGGGGTACAGCGCCCCGAAACAGTCAGCCCTGTGGACATCCCCTATATGGAAAGGCTCTGGGAGGCATCTGGCGGGCGTATTGTCAATATGACCGTTGCGCCCGAAATAAAGCATATGCGGGAACTGGCGCTGTACTGCATCAAGAAGGGGATAGTGCTGCAGGCCGGGCATACCGATGCGTCCTACGAGAACATGGTAGAAGGGATGCAGGCCGGCATACTCCACGCTACCCACCTTTTTAACGCGATGAGCAAACTCGACCAGAGGAACCCCAATGCCGTCGGGGCAATCCTTACACACCCGGAAATATACTGCGAAATAATCGGCGACGGAAACCATGTCCACCCGGACCTGTTTAAACTATTGGCACGGAATAAACCCATCGATAAAATAATCCTTATAACAGACGGCCTGCGGCCAACCGGCCAGGCAGAGGGGCCGTTTTATGCCAATGGCGAAGAGGTAATATTCGAAGACGGGTTTTTTGTCCGCAAGGCAGACAAAGTACTGGCCGGTTCCGGCCTTACCATGATCCGCGGTATCCAAAATATGGTAAGATTTGGGTTTAGCCTGGAAGACGCGGTAAAGACCGCAAGTTCAAACCCTGCGCAGGTAATGCGGTATAACCGCAAGGGAACAATAATTCCCGGCATGGATGCGGATATAACCGTTTTCGACGGGGATTTTAAAATACGGCTGGTCATGGTAGAAGGAATAGTAAAGTATGAGAATTGAGGCTTTTTCAAAACTTTAGTTTTTGAAAATGGCTCAATTTACAGGCAGAAACAATTAAGAAGGAGTAAATATGCGTTTGATCATCCACAAAGACTATGAAAGTGTAAGTAAATGGACAGCCCATTTTATTGCAGGGCGCATTACGGCAAAAGCAAAAAATGGAAGCCCATTCATACTTGGGCTCCCCACCGGCTCCAGCCCTTTGGGTACCTACAAAGAACTGATTAAAATTCATAAACAGTGGCCGCTTTCCTTTGCAAATGTAATCACTTTTAACATGGATGAATATACCGGATTGCCGGAAGACCACCCCCAAAGTTACCATCGTTTTATGTGGGACAATTTCTTTTCGCATATAGATATCAAAAAAAACAATGTCCACATTCTTGACGGCATGTCGGAAGACCCGCAGAAGGAATGCGAAGCGTACGAAAAGGCGATCTCCGACTGCGGCGGAATTGATCTTTTTCTGGGCGGCGCAGGGCCGGACGGCCATATTGCCTTTAACGAGCCCGGTTCATCCCTTAACTCGCGTACCAGGGTAAAAACCCTGACAGCAGACACCCGCTTGGCAAACGCCCGGTTTTTTGACGGGGACCCGGAACAGGTACCTGTAACTGCCCTTACCGTCGGTGTCGGCACAGTAATGGATGCTTATGAAGTTGTAATTATCGTTTCTGGCCACAACAAGGCGCGGGCGCTGCAGGCAGCTGTGGAAGGCGGGGTAAACCATATGTGCACCCTCTCCTGCCTGCAAATGCACCCAAGGTCAATTATTGTATGCGACGATGCCGCAACCGAAGAATTAAAAGTCGGGACCGTGCGGTATTTTAAAGACATTGAAAAACTCTAAAATTGGTGCAATAATACAACTATGGGTTTTTTAGACAGCATTATAGGCATTTTTAGCGGCGGGAACGATCCGCAGGCAGCCAAAAAAAAACGCCTGCTGCAGATAGCAAAAGAGCTCAATTCAAACAAATACAGCAAATTCTACCGTGCAAAGACCGGCGATTTGGACCCGGCTTTTGCCAAATGCTTTTACGATATTTACAAGGTTATTTCCCCGGCCCAGGTGTTTCTGCAAAACGCCGCAAAATCAGAGGAACTAAAACAAATCACCATGGAAGCTTTTATGGACAAGGAGCTCCTCTCGCTCAAGGAAAAACTAAGCGGGGCTTCCATACAGGAAAAAGCCAAAACCACGCCGATAAAAGACCTTTCGGCGGCAGTTAAACGGGAACTTTCCAATTATGTTGCAGCATTCGACAACACCAGGATCAATAATATAGATAATTGCTACAACACAATAATTTCCCTTATAAATTTTGTTTGTTTTGATTTTTTCTTTATCCTTAAAAAATTTGATTCGGGGATCAACGAGAGAAATTTTAATTACCAGCCGAAATTCCAGAATGTAAAGGCATCGGAGCTAATCGAGGAAATAAAAGACTTTATGGAATATTCCGCTTCTGTCGAGATGGATTGGGACTGGAAAGCAGCTTTGGGCGTGCTAAAAACCTATAAAGAAGGGATGGATGTGGTAAACCCGGACCACTGGGCAAAGGTAATCCGCCTTTTAAAGGATCTCTCCCGCACAAGGATATTTGAGCTTATCGTCCAGCATACTTCCGGCGACCCGCTATGGGCTTCAATCCCCAAAGTTCCAGACGAGAGGATGGCCGATGCAATACTCGACGCAAAAAAAGCGGAGATTGAAGGGGCGGTAAACAAGATACAGAACGATAAAAGGGGCGCCCAGATTGAACAGCTTGCCAAAGCCGTTTTTGGCTCAGCCGAAGTAATACGGCTTACTAACTACACGGCAAAAGCAAATGATCCCTACTATAAAAAGAATTTCGACGGCTTTACCAGGACGGAGGGCGTAAACTACATTAAAGCATACCTCCTGGACTTTTTTAAAAAAGAAATCAAGGAACTCTGCGATCTTCTTTTAATACGCGGGCAGTGGAGCAATATTGTTATTTCCCAGCCCATGTCCGATGCCTACCACGAAATGGCAGGCCTTTTGGATAAAATAAATGTATTTGATGAATCAATTGGCGAAAAAGGGGAACACGGGTCGCGCCTAAAACAGGCCATGCTTAAAGTAGACCGCGACAAAGGCCAGGGCAAGTATATAAGGATAATCCTGAAAACGGTAAATAATAACGCCCAGCGCATGATCAATGCAACCTCTGCCGCTTTTATTGCAATAGGCAAAAATTTCAAAAGCCTCCTGGAAGACCTTCAGAGGAAACCTGCGGAAATTATAATGAACTGGAAAGAACTGGAAAGCGCCTCGGAAGAGCCAATTGGCAAACGCCTTACCGACGATTACAAACGCATGTACTATTTTGTCCAGTTGCTGCAGTTCTTTACCGGTCCCATCGAAGAAGAAGACACCCCGCCTGCATCTTTAAATTAAAGTACCGCAACTTGCGAACTCAAAGCATCATAGAAAAATAGTACCTATCAGGCGGGGAAAAGGTTTTTTTTAGCTTTACAAATACCCTGTTATGGCTTAGACTTAATTATTATGAATATATCCACCTATACCGTTAAACCCAAACTTCCCAATGCGCTTAAAGCTTTGGAAGAAATTGCCAGAAACCTTTGGCTGTCGTGGAATTACGATTCTGTCCAGCTTTTTATCAGGCTGGATTATGACGCATGGCTTAAATCCCAGCAGAACCCCATAAGGGCGCTGGGGATGGTAAGCCAGGAACGGCTTGCCCAGGCTGCACAGGACGATTCCTACCTTGCGGCGCTGGAAGCAGTTTACGCCCGCTTCCAAAAGTATAAAAAAGCCGAGACCTGGTACCACGGGTCCAAAAAAGACGTTGTTGCGTACTTTTCCATGGAATACGGTATGGATGTGTCCCTCCCCATCTATTCGGGGGGTCTGGGCATACTGTCCGGCGATCACATGAAGACATCTTCCGACATGGGCCTGCCTTTGGTCGGTGTGGGGCTTTTATACCGGCAGGGCTACTTTACCCAGGTGCTCAATGCCGATGGCTTCCAGCAGGAAAGTTACCCGGAAAACGACTGGTACAATATGCCTGTCGAATTAAAAACCGATAAAAACGGCGCCCCCCTTAAAATTTCCGTAGACCTTGCGGGACGGGAAGCGCATGCACAGATATGGGAAGTTAAAGTAGGCCGCAGCTCGCTGTTCCTCCTTGACACCAATATAGAAGAAAACGCCCAGGATATCCGCAATATTACCTCTGCGCTCTACGGCGGGGACAAAGAAACCCGAATACGCCAGGAAATACTCCTTGGTATAGGCGGCATACGGGCCCTCCGCGCGCTGGGGATTAACCCTGCAGCCTGCCATATGAACGAAGGCCACGCCGCATTCCTTGCCCTGGAGAGGATCCGGGAAATAATGATAGAAAAAAGCTTTAACTTCTACGAAGCGCTGGAAGCAGTCTGGCCTACAAATATCTTTACCACCCATACACCAGTCCCTGCAGGGAACGAACGTTTCGATATTGTCCTTTTGGAAAAATACATGAAAAACTGGACAGGGATACTTGGTATCTCCTGGAAGGATTTTATCGGGCTTGGCCGGGAACGGATTGACGATGACCACGAAAGTTTCTGCATGACGGTCCTTGCCCTTAAATGCGCCGCCTATGCCAACGGGGTGGCAGCGCTTCATGGCGTTGTCTCCCGAGAAATGTGGAAAGGGCTCTGGCCGGGCTTTCCGATGGAAGAAATACCTATTCATCATGTAACAAACGGCGTTCACCCAAAGACCTGGGTATCCAGCGGTATGCAGGATCTTCTGGACCGCTACTTTGGCCCACACTTCGAGGAAGAGCCGACCGACCTTGCAATATGGGATCGCATGGAAAGGATTTCCGACGAAGAACTGTGGCGTACCCATGAACGCCGCCGTGAACGCCTTGTCGCCTTTGCCAGGGAGCGTATAAAGGCGCACCTGGTACGGACAGGCGCCGTGGAGCGCCGCATCGCACAGGCAGAAGATGCGCTTTCCCCGTATATCCTTACCATTTGTTTCGCCCGGCGCTTTGCCACCTATAAACGGGGCAACCTCCTCCTGCGTGATCCGGAACGGCTAATCCGCCTTCTTAAAGACAACGAACGGCCCATACAATTAATATTTGCCGGCAAGGCGCACCCCATGGATATGCCCGGCAAGGAACTTATCCGCGAGATTATTCATTTTGCAGAAAAGAACGATGTCCAAAGCCGCATAGTGTTTATCGAAAATTACGACATCACCGTAGCCCGCTACCTGACCTCCGGCGCCGATGTGTGGCTTAATACCCCGCGGCGGCCCATGGAAGCATCCGGCACCAGCGGCATGAAAGCGTCGATGAACGGTGTCCTTAACTGTTCTATCCTCGATGGCTGGTGGGACGAAGCGTACAACCCCAATGTTGGCTGGGCAATCGGCCAGGGCGAGCAATACGCGGATAACCAGCTTCAGGATGATATCGAAAGCAAGGCCCTTTACGATCTCCTTGAACGGGATATAATCCCCCTGTTCTACCAAAGGGGGCGCGACAACCTGCCCAGGGAATGGATCAAGCGGATGAAGACCTGCATGAAAGAGATAGGCCATTCCATGTCGAGCCATCGTATGCTTATGGACTATTCCAATATGTTCTACTTCCCTGCCCTAAAAAATTACCGCCGCATTACCAAGGACGATTATGCAGAATCCAAAGCCCTGGCAGGGTACATGCACAAACTGCAGGGCGCATGGGATAATATCCACATAACCAAAGTTGAATCCAATGCAAGGCCAGTTATGCAGCGGGGAGATTCCCTGACAGTTACTGCCCACATAGAACTCTCCGGCCTTGTCCCGGAAGAAGTCCAGGTTGAACTGTACCATGGTTCGGTATCCAACCAAAGCAGGGACATTACCAATGCCCACTGTGCCGAGATGAAGGCATTAAACCAGGAAGGGAACGCATGGGTATACCAGGTACGCATTGAATGTACAGACACGGGGCAGCAGGGCCATACCATCCGCATTCTTCCCAAACATGAAGCGCTGGTACACCCCTACAGGACAGGCCTCATTAAATGGGCGTAGATTAAAACGACTTCCATGTCGTTTTAATCTATTGGAGTTTTTTGTACATAAACTCCATCTAAAGTAACTATCACACCGCCATCCATGGCGGTAGATAAAAACGACAGCCATGTCGGTTAAGGGATTGAAATGAATAGACTGCGGCTCGGTGTTCTAGGCTGTGCAGGGAATTATTCTAAACGTATCGCCGCGCCGCTTAAATCTTCGCTGCTGATTGAACCTTATGCTGTAGCATCGAGAAATGCGGAAAAAGCCCGCAGCTATGCAAAAAAGTGGGGGCTGGAAAAATCGTACGGCTCTTACGAAGAACTTCTGGCAGACCCGGATGTTGATTTTGTGTACTGCCCCCTGCCCAACCACCTTCATCTTGAGTACATTAAAAAATCTGCCGATGCGGGGAAACCCATACTCTGCGAAAAACCGCTTGGGCTCTCTGCAAAGCAGGCAGTGGAAGCGGCAGAGTACTGCGATAAAAAAAATATCCTCTTAATGGAAGCCTTTATGTACCGCTTCCATCCCCAATGGGTACGCGCGGCGGAAATTGCCAAATCGGGCGAACTTGGGACAGTCATGAGCACAGCGGGGATTTTTTCCTACAACGACCAGGACCCAGAGAGCATAACCAACAAAATGGAAACGGGCGGCGGGGGCCTTTTGGACATTGGCTGCTATACGGTATCTACAGCACGGCTTTTAATGCAGGCAGAACCGGTTCATGTTGTCTCGAATATAAAACGCGACCCTGTTTTTAAAACAGACATATATGCAACGGGAATGCTGGACTTTGGCGAAGGCCGTGTTTCCACTTTTACGGTAAGCACCCAGCTTTTCCCCTGGCAGCGTGTCCGCGCCATCGGCACCGGGGGAACGCTGGCCGTGGAACTGCCGTTCAATATGTACGGCGATTACCCCGGCAGGATCCATGTTAGCACCGAAATAGGCCAGCGTACCATCGAGACGGAAATCGCCGACCAATACCTGCTGGAATTCGACGCTTTCGCACTTGCCGTCGCAGAAAAACAAACCCAGGCCCCCACACCCATCACAGACGCAATAGCAAACATGGCGGCGCTGGACGCAATCTTTGCATCAGGCGAGTCGGGCAAATGGGAAAAAGTAGCGAGGTATTAGGAAAAAACATTGGCACTGGATATATATACAGACGGTGGCTGTTCGGGGAACCCGGGGCCGGGCGGCTGGGCATGGGTGATGGTTCAAACAACATTAGAGGGCGGCTCAATCATTGCAGAAGGGTACGGCGGGGAGAAGGGCACTACAAACAACCGCATGGAACTTCTTGCAGTCATCTCCGCTTTAAAAGCCTATAAAGAAAAAGCAGCTGCCGGCGATCAAGGCAGTAAAATCCCCCGGCAGCTAACTGTCCATACAGATTCGCAGTACGTCCAAAAAGGCATTACCGAATGGATCACCAAATGGAAAAAGAACTCCTGGAAAACGAGCGATAAAAAACCTGTAAAAAACCAGGACCTATGGCTGGAACTGGATGCCCTTAATAGCGAACTGTCTGTATCCTGGGAATGGGTTCGCGGCCATGCAGGGGACTTTTACAATGAACGCTGCGACAGCATGACACAAAAGGCGATTTCTGATATACTTAGTTCATGAACCCTGTAAACGAATACCTTGCTTCAACAAAACCAGAATCGGTTAATACTGCCTTTCTGGCTTACCTTTGCAATCTTACAGAGACTGCCCGTGTCGCACCGGAAATTGCAGCCTCCATCGTAAAGGAACTGGAAAACCAGCGCAGCCGGATAAAACTAATTGCCAGCGAAAACTACTGTTCCATGCCTGTACAGCTTACCATGGGGAACCTCTTTACCGATAAATATGCCGAAGGTATGCCCAACCACCGTTTCTATGCGGGCAACGAAAATGTCGATGCGGTGGAATCCCTTGCCGCAGAAGAAGCATGCAGACTTTTCGGGGCGGAGTATGCCAACGTCCAGCCCCATTGCGGGGTAGATGCCAATGTCCTTGCCTATTGGGCAATTTTATCGACACGGGTAGAAAACCCTGTTTTAACAGAATTCGGCGAAACAAACCTTTATAAATTATCCAACGCACAATGGCTGGAGCTAAAGCAAAAACTGGGGAACCAAAAACTCCTGGGGCTGGACTACTATTCGGGAGGCCACCTGACCCACGGTTACCGCTACAACCTTTCGAGCCGCATGTTTGATGTATACAGTTATTCGGTGTCTTCCAAAACAGGAATGCTGGACTACGATGAAATTGAAAAACAGGCATTGGAAATAAAGCCTTTTATACTCCTGGCAGGTTATTCCGCCTATCCCCGGAAAATTGACTGCAAACGCCTTAGGGAAATTGCAGACAAAGCCGGGGCGGTATTTATGGTAGACATGGCCCACTTTGGCGGCCTTGTGGCAGGGAAAGTTTTTACCGGCGATTACGACCCAGTTCTCCATGCCCATGTAGTAAGCACCACCACCCATAAAACATTGCGCGGCCCCAGGGCAGGGCTAATCCTGGCAAAAAAAGAATTTGCCGAAGCCCTGGACAAAGGCTGCCCCTTAACCATGGGCGGCCCCCTGCCCCATATAATCGCCTCCAAAGCTGTTGCCTTTGTGGAGGCGGCAAAACCGGAATTCCGGGAATACGCGCATAACATCGTGGAAAACTGCCGGAACATGGCTGCATCGTGCATTAATAACGGCTTAACAGTACTAACCGGGGGCTCCGACAACCACCTGTTCCTGGTAAATGTAAACGAACTGGACAATAAAGAAAGCCAAAGCCGGTTAACCGGGCGGCAGGTAGAAAGTGCCCTCCACGAATGCCGCATTACGGCAAACAGAAACTGCATCCCAAACGATCCAAACGGCCCATGGTATACATCGGGGCTCCGTGTCGGGACTGCGGCGGTTACCACCCTTGGCATGGGAAAGGTGGAAATGGAAGAAATCGCCGGTATTATTTCCCTTGTGCTCAAAAATACCAGTCCGGAAAAAGACGCAAAAAACCCTTCAAAAACCAGCAAGGTAAGATATGTTATTGCCCCTGCGGCAAAAAGCGAAGCAATCGAGCGGGTTAAAAATTTGATGGATCGCTTTCCTGTGTATCCGGAACTTGATTTGGAATTCCTAAAAAAAGCATTTTGCCGTTAAAGGCAAAAAGCGGTTCGATTGACAACGGTACTTTTCTTCCATATAATTAGCTATGGCACAGATCCATTACTACAAACGCTTCGAAAATAATCTGGTGCGGAAGATAAAAAACGGTTTCCTCTGGATTTTGTCAAAGATTGGAAATTTCTTTTCCGCAATTTTTAGGTTTCTGTCCCGGCGCTATACAATCGTCCTGGTGCCTTACTCGGAAAAAAAGGTCTACAATTTTCATGTTTCTGTTATTGGCATTGTATTAACCTTCCTTATAATTTTCGGGATCGCCGGGACCTTTTTCTGGTACAGTGCTTTTTCCGGGCTTAAGCGCGGAAGCATGGCAGAATGGAATTCCGAACTAAAAGATACCCAGGTAAACCTTGAACAATTACGCAGCGAAGTCGGCCAGCTATCCCGTGCAGCCCGCGGTTTCGAAGCAGTGCTTTCCAGCACCCTCCTCTCCATGGGGTCAACGCCCAGTGAACTGAATTTTACTGCCCCTTCCGATCGTTCTTCGTTTTTTAACCTTTCCAGAAACGACGATATTCTTAAAGAAGTTGACGACATACGTCACCTTGCTGTATACCTTTCTTCGGCAGTCGAGCCGGTAAAAGAAATTGGAAGCATACTGGATTCCCAGAGCGCCATTCTTTCCGAGATTCCCAGTATTTGGCCCATAAGGGGGGGGATAGGCCACTTTACCGCCACGTTTGGAATAAACCGCGACCCGTTTACCGGCGCACCTCATATGCATACGGGGATCGACCTTTCCACATACCGTGCCGGCGACCCGATAGTAGCGACAGCAGACGGCCAGATTGCCTATATGGGGTACGAACCAAGCGGGTTCGGAAATTATATCATCATCAGGCATCAGCATGGTTTTTATACGCGCTATGCCCACTTGCTGTCATTCCGGGTAGAAACAGGGCAGCAGGTTAAGCAGGGGGAAACAATCGGTTATATCGGGAACACCGGCCGTTCAACAGGGCCGCACCTGCATTATGAAGTACATATCGGTTCAGATGTGGTAAACCCGCTCAAGTATCTTAACATTCGTCCCAACCCGGCGCGTTAAGGGGTACATGCATGGCCAAAACCGCAAAACCACAGGTTCAAAATAAAAAAACCCGGGAATTTTCCATAAACACAATTATTGGCCCCGGCAGCTTTGTAAGCGGGGATATAGAAGCCCCGGGGTTTACCAGGGTTGACGGTAATGTTAAGGGGAACCTCCATTCAAAAGGAAGGGTTGTCGTCGGGGAAAGCGCCAGGATGCGGAGCAGCATTACCGGCACCAGTATTACAATAGGCGGCGTTGTCGATGGGAATATCCTGGCAAGCGAGCGCCTTATTGTTTTACCTTCTGCGCTTATTATTGGCGATATTATTACAAAGCGCATAGAAGCCGGGGAAGGCTGCCTGATTCACGGAAAAGTCCGTGTATGTAAAAACGAAGACAACTGGGAACGGGTAAAATCGGATTTTAAAGACAAGCGGCAAACTGCACCCGGTTCTTCGCCCTATACCCAACGGTATTAACATGGCCAACATCAGCTTTCCCGACGGCGGGAGCCCCCTTTTTAATCCAGCCGCATACGGAGAGGCTTCTGCAGAAGCCCAAAAATCTAAAACAACACCATTGGGGAAAAGCGGGAAAAACAAAAAGACAAAGGAAACAAAAAATAGTTTTGTTTCCTTTTTTGAAAAAGCAAACCTTGGAAATGTAAAGGAACTTCCGTTATCGGAAGATTCTTTCCGGGAACTATTGGACGAAGTACACAGTGCCGGGGACGAACTTTCCAAACGGCCATTCCCGCCGGAAATCGCCGCATACAGGGAAGCGGTGCGGAACTTTATCAACTATGTTGTGGAAAACAGCTACGATACCGAAGAGCAAACAAGCAAAATTAAAATTCGAAAACAGGAAGGCGGCCTGGAAATCCGCGAACAAAAAAAATTCACACTTATTAAGGTTATTGATTTAAAACTCGAAGGAATGGCGAAAGCCATATTACGGGGCCAGTTAAACCAGCTTCAAATACTGGAAAAACTGGATGAAATTAAAGGCCTGCTTGTGGATCTATTGGAATAATTTTTGGAGTAATACATGGCAGATAATTACGATAGTACACTGGACGAAGATGATATTTCCGCTCTTGAAGACAAGGGGGACGAAAAAAAACTTGACGCAGATGTAATAGTAGGAACCGGAATAATTAACCTGGAGCCGGACACTCCCGTTTACCGCCTGCGGCTTTCCTATTCAAACGAAACTTTTTTGGCTGCATACAGGGGAGATGCATTTAAAAGCGGCGATAAAGTGCTTGTGCCGACACGGTACGGCAAAGACCTTGCAGAGGTAATTGGCCCAGCCCGCTGCCTAACTTCGGAAATTGCCGCTATTGAGCGCCCTGCATCGGAAGATGACCTTTTTAAGGCAAAACGCAACAAGGAAGAAGAAGCAGAGACGTTCAGGATTTGCCAGCAAAAAATCGAAGCCCACGGGCTGGAAATGAAACTTGTCTCTGTTCACTACCTTTTGGAAGAGCCAAAAATACTTTTTTTCTTTACCGCCGACAACCGTGTCGATTTTAGGGATCTTGTTAAGGATCTGGTTAGTGTATTCAGGATGAGGATAGAGCTGCGACAAATCGGGGTACGCGACGAATCGCGGGTCGTGGGGGGCCTTGGTGTCTGCGGCCGGGGTTATTGCTGTAATACAGTATCCGATAAATTAAAACCGGTCTCGATTAAAATGGCGAAGGATCAGAACCTTTCACTTAATTCAATGAAAATATCGGGCCCCTGCGGAAGGCTCCTCTGCTGCCTTGCCTATGAACACTCGTTCTATAATGAACAGCGAAAACTTATCCCCCAGGAAGGGACAAGGCTTAACCACGACGGTGCAAGCTGGAAAGTAACAGAGGTTAATATTGCAACGTCAAAACTCAGTTTAAGCGCAGAAGACGGGCGCATCCTTACCCTTCCATTCTGCCGCTTTATTAAAACCGATACCAATTGGGAAATCAGCAGAGCCTGAAAACAAAAAAACGGCTTTTACCCCCACCACCGGGGCTTTCCCAATGGCTCTTAATAATAACACTTTTGCCCATGCAACGGCGGCTTAAAGATTAGACAAGAAGCAGCCACACGACTGCCCCGACAGCCATGGGGATAATCACATTGTCCCAGTCCCTAAAGGGGAGGAACTCCGTTATAACAGCCGTACCGGCAGCAGCAAGGGCTATTTTCCAGTTCCCGCTGCCGCAGATAATTGCATAGAGCCAGACGCTCAAAAAAGTCCCCAAAAAACAGGCAACAGAGCCTTCCAGGCTTTTCCCCAGAAAAAACCGCGGCCTTATCCTGCCAATAAATTTCCCTGCAAGGCTTGCCGTCCCGTCCCCAAAAGCAAGTGCAAGGATCGCTATGGAAGCAGCCGGCAGGGGAAAAACCAGCAGCGGCAATAGTGCCCCCAGCCCCAGGGTAACCGGCCCAAGCACAAAACGGCCCATATCACGCCGCCTGGAAGCTGCAATGGTAAGGCGGGAAACGAGGGGGATATTAATCCCCCGCTGGCGAAGATATTCCATAATTGCATAGGACAAGGTACCAACAGCCAAAAAGATAATGGTAAAAAGCCTGTTAAAATATGCAAGGACAGGGGAAAGCCCAATAAGAAAATGAAGGGATTTTCGGAGTAATTCCGATTTCCGCCTGTCTTCCAGGTGAGTATGCTCCGCTATAGCCACAGATAAACCTTATGCAGCCGGTTAGTAATAAGGTAAGTCCCGATAATCAGCATAGTTATTGCCGGGATGGGGGAAAGCCAGGTATCGGCGCTAAAAAGGAGGCTGCGGCCCAAAAAAACCAAAAACGACCCCAGGGAGATATACCGGTACTCGGCTGCCCCCCTGCTATAGGCGGCAATAAAAAAACTAATCCCGGTAATCACGACAAGGACCGATTCGGCGGAACGGATCATTGCAGAATAGGAAAAAATCATGGTAAAGCTCGTATCCCAGGAAAACCCATTTACCGGCAGCCGGAAAGAAATCAATAAAATAGCAATAATTATGCCAATAACAACTCTGCCCTGCTTTTGCATATCCAGCCCCGCAGAATAGACACTCGCGGCAAAAAGGGAAATTGTCCCAAAAAGACGGGCAAAAACCAAAATTCTCGTCCCTACAATCATGGATACCGAAGAAATATCCATTAATCCCCTTAATGGCACCATGATTCGCAGTGTCTCAAACACAAAAGACAGGGCAAAAAGGCCAAAAAACAGGATTTCCGGCGTTTGGGTCTTTTCGAAATAAACCAGCACAATTATTGAGACAAAGAGGGCATAAAACGCAGAAGAAAAAATTGAAAGGAAGGGGACAAACGGCGCAGCATGTATAAACCGCCCCGCCAGATACTGGAAGAGGGTGTTAGGGCGGCTCAAAGCAGCGCCGCTTGACTCGCCCAAAAAAGGAATTAACATTCCAGTCAGCGCCACAAGCAGTAAAAGGCTGCAGGATGCCAGAAAAATCCCGGTTTTAAAGTAAATATTCCGCTGAGCCAGGGTCACATCATAAGCATACAACTTAAGGACTTCCCTGAAAAGGCCGACACTAAGATGAGGAGATCGAAATGAACAGGAAACTAATACTTTTTACCGCTTTGATTCTTATTTTAAGCCCGCTTTGGGCAGGAGATACGGCGGTTTTTGTTGATTTTGGTTTTTCGGCCGATGGCAGGACATATAGTTTTGGCCAATACGGCGTTAATTCGGACACACTGCGGCCCTGGGCAGAATTGTATGTGATAGATGTTGCCTCCAACAGCTATGTCCCGGGGGGGAGGGTCAGTTATTCCCATAATAGCCCCGTTATTGCAGGCAATGACGGATCCGGCGCCCTATACCGGGTTATCAGCAGAAATACCGCCCTCTCGGATCGCTATAATATAGGCTTCCTGTTGCAGGGTCACCCGCTTTATGCATCGCTGGAAAACGGCGTATTATCCGGGAACGAAACTATTGAATTCCGGAATTTTGAAACAGGTGAATCGTACAGGGCAACGTTACATGGCAGCGGCTTTGGTTCTGCTGCAGGTTCTTCATTTACCATTGCCCTGGAAAAAAGAAACAAGGACGGCTCGGCAAAAAATTATACCGTTGGGAATGCAGGGATAAAACGCCCCGGGATATTATCCTATCGAATGCGAAAAGTTCTTGCTGCGCCCGGAAGCGGATCCCTTATTTTTATTGTCGAAATGAAAAAGCAGAATACCGACGGCAGTGTTGATATTCGTTATATGGCGGAAACGTTAAGGCAATAACTCGCCGGTTATTATTGTCCGCCAAAGCTGAATTTTTGAGGTATTACACTCTGTAAGCGTACGCAAAAATAATTTGCCGCCAAGCTTTATCCTGCGCCAAAGGGCTTCTTTTTGAAGTTCAATGGCTGCATAAAGAAGTTCGCTGGAAGAGAGCTGTTCTTTTTGAAGCTGGGTTACAAAATATTCAGAAGCCTCCAAAACTGTTTCCCCTTCGCTTTTGTCCAGAAAATAATTTTCTGCATCAGGCTCAATGCTGTTTGCTTCCTTTAAATTCAGTGTATAGAGAATTATTTTTTCGTTAAGCGGTTTTTCAAGGAAAACACGGAAAAAATCCATAATAAATCATCACAGAGTTTAAAAAAAAGTACAAGAGCCATTTTTAAAAACTGAAGTTTTGAAAAAACCTTACAAGATATAATTTTTTTTTTCAAAATACCGACACTTAAAATGAACTGGACAAAAAGACGTGTGCCCGTCGGGCCTCCATGTCTCTATGTCCGGGTATCCTCACCCTTCCGGGGACGGGCGGGTCGAGGGTTCCAGATTTTCGAAAGGAAAATCAAGGCACGGTTTCTTTAAGAAAATAAAGAACCAAAAATCTATCGGATTTTCCGTTGGAAAATCCGCACTTGGTTTTATGTGTATACAAAAAACCAAGTACGGCATGGAAGCCGCGGCAGTATTTGTCATAGGGATAAATAGCTGCCGAAATCTGCCAAAGGAGTGTATAGTATGATTATTAATCACAATTTAAGCGCAATGTTCGCCGACAGGTCCCTCAAGGTCACCAATGTTGCTTTGGATAAGAACATGGAGAAATTGGGGAGCGGCCTGCGCATCAACCGCGCCGGTGATGATGCCTCCGGACTCGCTGTTTCCGAAAAATTAAGGGCACAGATCCGCGGCTTGAATCAAGCGTCAACAAACGCCCAGAACGGTATTTCGTTCATTCAGGTTGCAGAAGCTTACCTTCAGGAAACCCAGGACATCATGCAGCGTATCCGCGAACTCTCGGTACAGTCTTCGAACGGTATTTATTCCGCAGAAGACCGGATGTATATCCAGGTGGAAATTTCACAGCTTGTAGACGAAGTAGACCGGATTGCATCCCATGGCCAGTTCAACGGTATGACCCTGTTAACAGGTCGGTTCGGCCGCCTTATCGGCGAAAACATTGTTACCGCGTCCATGTGGCTCCATATCGGTGCCAATATGGATCAGCGGATGCAGGTGTTCATCGGAACCATGTCCGCCAAGGCTCTTGGCATCAGGAACATTGGGGACGAATCAAAAATTTCTCTGTCCAGTCCGGACAGCGCCAACCGTGCCATTGGAATCGTCGACGAAGGGCTTAAAAAGATCAACAAACAAAGAGCTGATCTTGGCGCCTATCAGAACCGCCTGGAACATGCCGTACGCGGCCTGGATGTCGGAGCCGAAAATATGCAGGCTTCGGAATCCAGAATCCGTGACACCAACATGGCCCACGAGACTGTAGCTTATACCACAAACCAGATCCTCATACAGTCAGGTACAGCAATGCTTGCGCAGGCCAACCAGAAGGCACAAACAGTACTCCAGCTTCTGCAGTAGTTTAGAAGACGGACTCGGAAAGGCGCCTGGCCACTTAAAACCCTTTTGGGTTTTAGTGGTCAGGTTCTTTTTTTTTGGTTTTTGTAAAAACAAACAGATTTTTACAACAGGATTAATCCGGAATTTTTAACCTGAACACAGAACCTTCGCCTGCGTGGCTTTCTACCTCTACTGTACCACTGTGCAGGATGGCAATATGCCGCACTATGGAAAGACCCAGGCCGGTTCCGCCTGCTTCTTTACTGCGGGCCCCGTCTACCCGGTAAAACCGTTCAAATATTCTTTCCATATGCTCCGATGGTATGCCAATTCCGTTATCTTCTACTTCCAGTATTAAAGAATTACCTTCCCGCAAGGCTCTTACATAAACCTGTGATGGGGAGGCAGAATATTTGATTGCATTATCCAGCAGATTTACCAGTGCTTGAACAATAAATGAACCATATAGCTTTGCTTTTAGATCCGGAGAACAATCAACAGTAATAGAGGAATTATATTTCCTTGCCTGGTTTTCCACCAAAGCGATTGCCTCTGTAAAAAGCGGCGACAAAAACAGAACTTCCCTGTCCGGCCTTGTTCCGTTTTCATCTTCCAAGCTTGCAAGGCTTAAAAGATCACTTACCAGGTTTTCCATAACAACGGTATTTTTGCGGATAATTTCGATATAATGCCTTAATTGTTTTGTTTCTGCAGCCTCCCCTTCCATGGAAACAACCAAAGGCATTTCCAGTAAAGTCTCGGAAAACCCTTTTATTATTTGAATGGGGGTGCGTAACTCATGGGAAACATTTGCGACAAAATCCTTGCGAATCTGTTCAAGCCTTGTAATATGGGTAAGGTCATCCATTACGATAACTATTCCTGCACAGGTGCCGTTCCCATTTGCGCCGGAACTGGATAATGCAGCAGAGGAGAACGGTGTAATGGAAACCCGGAAACGCCGTACCATGCCGTTGGAATGAATACTCAATTCCATCTCCTGCGGCATGAGCGATTCCAAAACTTTACGCCCTGCCCATTCCAGTTCCGTAGAACGGGTTGCTTCCAGAAGAGGCAATTTCCAAATACTCCTGTTTCCAAGGTTAAACAGATCCCTTGCGCATGGATTAATCATCAGCAGTAGAAGGTTGTTGTCCATTGCGATTACCGCCTCGGACATACTGTTTAAGATCGCTTCCAGCCGCCTGCTTTCTGTTTTTGCTTCATTCAACCGCAGTTTTAATTCCGAAGACATGCTTCGCAGGGCTTTTTCCAGAGTTACAATTTCCTCAGCTTCACCCATATCGGTATCGGCATATTTAAATTCACCGGCATCCAGCGTTATATCAACCAGGCGGTCCAGAGAAAGAGACAGCGAACGCGAATAGTATAATATTCCCATATAAGCGGCAAGCACAAGAATTCCCGCCAAAAAAAGAAATGGCAGCACTGCCGAAGAAACCCTTTGCCAAAAACTGGGGACTTCGACAGAAAGGCGGAATACCCCAACAATTTCGCCGCCTGCATCTTCTACCGGCAAAGCTGCATACAGCTGCCTTGTCCCGGTGCTCAGGGAGCTCCGCAACGCCTTTCCTTCGCGGCCCTCCAGGGCTGCGCGGACTTCTTCCCGGTCCAGGTGATTGACAATCCGTTCCACTACACGGGAGTCCCAAAGTACCTCGCCGCTTTTGTCTATAAGTGTAAGCCGGTAATGGTTATCGTAATACGAAAAATCCCTGTTATTTGTCCCATTATTAAAAAAACTACTCAGTGCTTCTTCTGAATAAACAGAAACCATAGCAGATGCCGTCTTGCTTAATGCCCTGGCGTTTGTCTCGTAATAAAGGGAATTCATAAAAACCAACACCGAAACGATAAGGGCTGCCGCCAGGGCAAAGGTTACAAGCCCCAGGGTAATCAGGCTTTTGCGAAATATAGTCATATAAAAAACCTCATACAGCGATCCTTATGCATGAACCCTAAAGCGGTAACCGACACCGCGAATTGTTTCGATCATATTCCCTGCCTCCCCCAGTTTTTTCCGCAAGCCCAGTATCTGGACATCAACCGACCTGTCTGTAACCGGGTACCCCGGCCCGCGTATTGCGGAAATCAGCTGGTTACGGGAAAAAACCATGTCTGGATGGGACAGAAAATGCTGCAGCATGGCAAATTCGGTTGCAAAAAGGTCAAGGGGCTGCCCGTCACAAAAAGCTTCGTGGCGGTTTGCATCCAGCCGGAGCCTCCCCTGCTGCCAGGAGGTTTTTTCCTTACCTCCTTCTTCCTGCCTCCGCAGAGCTGCCCGTATCCTGGCAATAAGTACTTTGGGGCTGTAAGGCTTTACGACATAGTCATCGGCCCCAAGTTCGAGGCCTGTAACAATATCAGCCTCTTCGCCCCTGGCTGTAGCCATAATAACCGGGATCGCCCGCCAGTGTTCGTTTTCCTTGATCTTTCTAAGCACTTTTAGGCCGTCTATGCCGGGCAGCATAATATCCAGCAGTATGCAGTTGACTTTTTCTTTTTTTAAAAGCTCCAGGCCCTGTTCGCCGTTTGCAGCCAGCAAGAGATGCCAGCCCTCCCCCTTCATGGAAACAGAAAGGAGTTCCCGGATATCTTCATCGTCTTCAATTATAAGAATCGCCGCCTTTGTCAATTTAACCCCTTACCAATTTAACTGGCATTTACTGATTAAGTTCCTCATGTTTGCCTTCTGTCATATATATTATACTTTCGCATATATTGGTAATATGATCCCCCAGCCGTTCAAGATGTCCGGAAGTATTAAGCACCCTTGCAGCTTTTTGGATATAATCCGGGTGCTCTTTCATCAGGGACAAAATCTCTTCGGTTAAGGCTTTGTGTTCCGTGTCTATTTTATCATCTAGCAGCGCCGTCTTTCTGGCGCCTTCGGAATCCTGGTTTAAGTAGGCGGAAACGGCGTCCCGGATCATTTCCCTGCCTGTTTCCGCCATTTTTTCTATATGTTCTGCCGAACGGAAAGGCGGCTCGCCGGAAAGCTTGATCACCGTTTTTGCCAGATGCACCACATGGTCGTCAATGCGCTCCAGGTTGCTGGTAAGCTTAAAAATCGTTACCATTTCCCGGAGATCGCGCGCGACCGGCTGCTGGGTAGCAATTACAATGGCTGTCTCGTCTTCAATTTTAAGCTGCATTGCGTTTATTACGGCATCGTCCGCCACTACTTCCTTTGCCAGCTCGATGTCGTTGGTACGTAAAGCCGTTAAAGTCTTGCCAAGGTCTTCTTCCACACGGGTAGCCATAGTCAGCACATCGTGCCGCAGCCTGTTCAGTTCGTCCAAAAAAATAATCCTTGTATTCATAACCCCTCGTTATTTTTAAGCTTTCCAAAACTTTGGTTTTGGAAAAAACCCGTTTATCCAAAACGGCCGGAAATATAATCTTCTGTCCTTTTATCCTTCGGGTTGGTAAACACATCGCTGGTGTCTCCCGATTCAACCAAATCGCCAAGCAAAAAGAACGCTGTCTTGTTGCTGACACGCGCAGCCTGGTGCATGGCATGCGTTACAATGACAATACTGTAATCTTTTTTTAATTCCCCGATAAGAGCTTCGATCCGTCCTGTGGCAATCGGGTCCAGGGCACTCGTCGGCTCGTCCATTAAAATAATTTCCGGTTCCATGGCGATGCTCCGCGCAATGCAAAGCCGCTGCTGCTGGCCGCCGGAAAGGCTTAGGGCGGATTTCCGCAGCCGGTCCTTTACTTCGTCCCAAAGTGCGGCCTTGGTTAGGGATAGCTCCACCAGGTCTGCAAGTTTCCGTTTGTCCTTCATGCCCTGCATACGCCTGCCGTAAGCGACATTGTCGAACACCGTCATGTTAAAGGGGTTCGGCTTTTGGAACACCATGCCAACGCGGCTGCGGAGCTCTGTTACGTCGATAGACCCGTAGATATCCTCCCCGTCGAGTTTTACTTCGCCGGTAATCCGGCATGATGGGATAAGGTCGTTCATGCGGTTAAGTACGCGGATAAAGGTAGATTTACCGCAGCCCGAGGGGCCGATTAGGGCGGCAACGTCGTTTTTTGCCATGCAAAAGTTCACGCTTTTAAGCGCCTGGAAATCGCCGTAATAGAGATCCAGGTTGCGGACATCGAGTTTAATTTCCATTTCCATTATGCCAGATCTCCCAGATTTTTTCTGAATTTGCCTGTGATTATTTTTGTAAGCGTATTGATAATAACAACAAGGATCACCAGCACTGCCGCGGTCGCAAAAGCAATGCCAAAGTCATCGGGGTTTATTGCTTCGTTGGTTAAATAGTACAAATGAATGGTAAGGGTCCTTCCCGATTCAAAAATTGAGCGGGGAATATTTTTGCTTAAACCAACCGTTAACAGTACAGGGGCCGATTCGCCGACAACGCGGCCAATTGCAAGGATAACCGACGTTACAATACCCGGCAGGGCAGAAGGAAGCACAACATAGAGTATAGTCTGGAACCTGGTAGCGCCAAGTGAAAGGGAGCCTTCCCTGAACGAATCGGGGACGGACTTTAACGATTCCTCCGTTGTCCTGATTATAACAGGAAGGATCATAATGGAAAGGGTGAACGCCCCGGAAATTATTGACTGGCCAAACCCCAAAATACGGCAGAACACCAAAAGCCCAAAGAGGCCGTAAATTATCGAAGGTATCCCCGCCAGCGTTTCGATAGCCAGGCGAAGCATGCGGAGTAACGATGAATTGCCAGAGTATTCGTTTAAGAAAATCGCGCTCGCTATCCCAACCGGCAGGGCGATGGCAATGGAAAGGATTACAACATATATTGTCGTAACAACCATGGGGAATATGCCGCCGTCCTCTGCCGGCCGGAAAATAAACGAAAAATCAAGGAACCCCGCCGCAGACTTAAGTATATAAAAAATTATAAAGCCCAGGACGCCGATAACAAAAGCCATAACAAGAACCATAAGGCCGTACAGCATACCATCCAGCACGGAGCGCTTATTCAGGATTTGTTTTGCAGATGTTTTCATCCCAGCTCCTTTTCGATACGGCGGCGGAAGGCGAGGATCATGCTGTTAAGAAGAAGGATGATCGAAAACAGCACCACGCCGATAGAAAAAAGCATTTCGCTGTGCCGCCCCGAAGCATAACCCATTTCCATGGCAATTGTCGCCGTCAATGTCCTTACGCTCTGGAATGGGTTCAGTGTCAGCTGCGGGGAATTGCCCGCGACAAGTATTACCGCCATGGTTTCCCCCACCGCCCGCGAAATGCCCAGGATTATGCCTGCAATTACGCCCGATTGCGCATGGGGCAGCGCAACACGCCAGGCTGTCTGCATTTTACTTGCGCCCAGGGAAAGGCTTGCCTCGCGCAGCGAGAGCGGCACTGCCCGCAGGGAAGTCTCCGCAATGGTTATTACCGTTGGCAGTATCATAAGGGAGAGCACAATGACAGCCGAAAACAGTGTGTTGCCTGCCGGTATGCCGAAAATGTTTTTTACCGCGGGCACGATTACCATAAGGCCAAAAAAACCAAACACTACCGACGGGATCCCTGCCAGCAATTCTACGCCGCCGCGAACAATGGCAGCTATTTTAGCTGGAAGAAATTCTGCCATAAAGACGGCACAAAGGAGGCCGATGGGCACACCCAATAAAATTGCCCCAAGGCTTGCCAGTATGGTCCCCGCAATCATGGGGAAGATCCCAAAGAGCTTGTCCCTTATAGGCCGCCATTCAAGGCCGGCAAGGAATTTAACCGGGTTGTAGGGCGGCTCGGGAAGTATAATGTGGATTTTTTTGTCCAGGGCTGCGATCATACCCGGCCATGACACCGTGCAAACATACGCCTCGGGGTAACTGACTTCGCCGCCGGAATTGGCAATAAAGGAAATAATTTTTTCGGTTTCTTTTTCTTTTGAATTAATTGTGATTTCTAAAGTTTCTTCCCATATATCATCGGTTCCACTTTCATACTCATCATTATTTTCCATGTTAACATAATCATCATCATACGCCAAATAATATTCATCATCTTCTTCTTCATCGTCCCAATCCCATTCCCAACCCCAGTCTTCATCATCAAGGTCAAAACCGCTGCCCATTTGTACAATAATGGAAATTGATTTGGTATCTTTTGGCACATAAATAAAACCGGAATGGTCTGTATACTTTTCACCATTAACGGTAAGTTCGTCTATGTTCTGCGGGACAAGTCGTACCCCTTTTGCCGTAGGCGTTAAAAACGGGACAAAGCCCTGGATAAACACAAAGAGCAGTATTGCCCCCAGCGCAAGGATGGAGAAAAGTGAAACAACCCTGAAAAGGTATTTAAAAAAAACGTCTGTATGCTTCCGGTTCATAAAAATCTTTACGTTTACCAAAAATCATTAACCACGAATAACACGAATAACACGAATTAAAATAATATATGGATTCTATTCGTGCTCATTCGTGTCATTCGTTGATCCTTTCCCTACTTTGCAGGGATCCAGCTGGTTGCGATAATCGGCTGGGCGGCTTTGCTCTTCATCCAGTTGATGAACGCCCTTGATTCGGCATGGAGGTTGGCATCTTTGTAAAGCAGGATAAAGGGCCGGGCGATTTTGTAGGTCCCCCTGACTACATTCCTGTTGTTGGCTGCGACACCGCCAACATCCACTGCTTTTATTGTATTGTCCAGGGAGCCAAGGGAAATATAACCGATAGCATCCTGATTCTGGGCAATACCGGCTTTAATTGCGCCGGTGCTGGTGGATTCGGTTGCCCCTGCGACAAGGGTTTTAAGGCCGATGATCTCTTCAAAGGCGCCGCGGGTACCCGAGCCGGCTTCGCGGCTTACGACGGCAATCCTGCCCCGCTTTGCGCCGCCTGTTACCTGGCTCCAGTCGGTAATTGCCCCGGAGAAGATGTCCCTAATCTGCTCGATGGTAAGGCTCTTTACCGGATTGTTCTTGTGGACAATAACCGCAATCCCGTCGATGGCGATAACCTCTTCCTTAAGGCCCTTACCTTTTTCCGCAGGGGTAAGCTCGCGGCTGGTCATGCCAATCTGGTAAAGGACACCGGCATTGTTTATGCCGTCCCCGGAACCGGTGGGGTTAATGTTTACCTTGATATTTGGTTTTGTTTTGGCATAGGCGTCGGCAAAGAGCTCCATTAGGGGAGTTACCGAAGTAGAACCGCCAACCTCGATTGTATAGGGCGTACCCTGTGCAAAAACAGAGAAGGCTACAAGCCCCGCAAGAATCAGAAAAATAACCTTTTTCATAAAAACTCCTTTAACAATGTTTTGTCAAGCTAAATATCAATTTTGTTTGTAAAGGAGTTATGAGGGAATTGTTAAAATTTGGTTAAATATACTTAATTTCGACGACACTTAAGGTAATACTGCCGGAAAGTATTAATAACGGTGCATTCTCCTCCAGGCTGGCATTCCGGTTTTTGTTAAGAATGCCGCTTAAGGTACAATTTGTTTTGTCGATCACTTTCCAGTGTTTTGGGATGCATAATTCGGCGGCGCCCAAGCTGCAATTAAGAAAAATTTCTGCCCCATTGGGGCTAAGCGCTGTTTGATCAAAGAAAACCTCCAATGCCCCGAATTTGCAGTTTATCCATGCAGTTTCAAGGCTGGGGCAGGATATGTGACGGCTCGAAAACCCAAAATTTACACAAACCGTTATGTTGTTTTCATTTTCTTCAACATTGTTTTGACGTAATTTGTTAAGATAGTTTCGCCTGAATATAAATTTTAAAATATTACCCAAAATAACAACAACAATCACAACGGCAAGAATTATCATCCAGGGGCGTATATGCTGGAAAACTTTCGGCTCTGTAGAATAGTCCCAGAATTTTGTACCGTCCTTGGAAAAATCTTCCGGGTGCTTCTGCACCTCCCCCGCACTGCCCCCGCCGGCCCCCGGAAAGAGCGAAACCTTAACACCATCGGGATTAAGAGAATAACTCTTTACCGCAAAAGTCCCCATGGAATACGGCTCCTGCTGGCCGTTGGTTAGTTTAAGGGTGCCGTCGGCGATATCCAAAAATACATCGTCAAAAGTCTCCGGGTTCCCGATGTTGGCGATAAACGCCTGGGCAAAGGGGCTGTTCTTTGCACCCGATGTCCCGTCGGACGCCGTCATCCCTGCCTGTGTTGAATAAACTATTTTGTTCCCCCGTATCCTCATGTCGCTATGGGAAAGGATTGCCAGCCCGCGGCTGTTAACGCTTCTGCTCCCGGGGATAACATTGTTACGGCATGCGTCTATTACAACAAGATTCGTCAGGTTCCCGGCGGACTCTATCTCCGTCATAAGGTCGTCTACCGAAAAAGCCGAGCGCGTTATCGAAAAATCATCGGTGGGGTCAACATCAACAGGGAGCAGGTAATGGACGTTTTTAACGGAAAGCCCATGCCCGGCATACCAAAAAAAACCCTCGCTTTGGTCATTGTTTTTTAGCTCTTTGGTAAAATCCGCAACGGCGTTTATCAACTGGCGCAGCCCCACATTTGTCCTAAGCACTACCTTAAAACCAAGGTCTTTTAGGACTTCTGCAATGTCAGCGGCATCGTTGGCGGGGTTTGAAAGCTGCGATATTTCCCCGTTCTGGTAGCTGCTGTTCCCAATTACCAGGGCATAACGGTTCTGGGAAAAAAGCGGGAAAGTCCCCAAAAAAACAAGAAATCCCAGACAGATAACTATTCGTTTATTCAGCAAGCGGCACCTCTTTTTTAAAATGCCCAAAAAATGCCCTGGCCATCGCAAGTATTAATGAAATCGGAAAAAACTCAAAACGTTTTTTTACCGTTTTAAGGCTTTCGATGATGGGGATATTCTGCGGGCAGTGTTTTTCGCACTTTCCGCAGGCTGTACAGTTTTTTGGGCTAAAGCTTTTTGGCGACAGTATGCCAATGTTTGTAGTATATTGCTTAATCCCCAGGCCCCAGCCCATAACAAACGAGGTGTTATACGCGGTAAAACTCCCGGGAATATTTACCCTGTTGGGGCAAGGCATACAATAGGAACAGCCCGTGCAGTGTATCTTATATGCTTTGTTAAAAATTTCCTTAACATTTCTGTATACCGCAAGTTCACCTGCTGTAAGGGAACCTGGTAAACATTCATCGGTTAGGGCGCAGTTTTCTTCTACCTGGGCAGCATCTGTCATCCCCGAAAGGACTACGGTTACCTCGTCCTGGTTCCAGAGCCAACGGAGGCCCCAGGCTGCCGGGCTGTAGATACCGCCCTTTTCTTTTTGGAAGAGCTCCCTGGCTTCCCTTGGAAGGTTGCTGGTCAGCTTCCCCCCTAAAAGCGGTTCCATAATAATAACAGGCATGGTCTCGGCGGCTTTCTTTAGCCCCACAACCCCGGCCTGATAGTTTTCGTCGCTGTAATTGTACTGAATTTGGGAAAAATCCCAGTCATAAGCGCCTATTATTTTAAGGAATTCCCCGGATGTCCCGTGGAAAGAAAAGCCAATCTGCCCGATCCGGCCGCTATTCTTGTTCCCGCTTATCCACGATTCCGCACCCAGCCTGACCAGATGCTCCCAGGTATTTAAATCCGGGAGGTTGTGGATTAAATAGTAGTCAATATGATCCGTCCGCAGGCGCTTTAACTCTTCGTTAAAATAATGGTCAAAATCCCCAGGTTTCCCAACCACCATCGAAGGCAGCTTTGCGGCAATATAGATTTTGTCCCTTATGCGGTTCCTGTCCAGTATAACGCCCAGGGCTTCTTCGTTCCCCGGGTACATCCAGGCTGTATCAAAATAATTAATGCCCTTATTAATAGAAGAAAGTACGATATTTTCTGCTTTTTTCAGGTCGATATTCCCTAAATTCTTGGGAAACCTCATACACCCAAGACCCAGGACCGATAGTTTTCTGCCGGATTTTTTGTCAATTCGGTACTGCATTTGTTTATCGTAGTATTTTTTTTATATTTTTTACAATGGGGGATTGCCAAACCGGGAAACATCGGTTAAATTGGTACAACCCTGGGCAAAAAAAACTTGCGGGGCAATTTATTTCATGTTATACTTTTGTACAATAAAATGAAAGATATTCTTGTCGTAGATGACGACCTCCAGATAGTCGAAGCGATATGCTCACAGCTTCCTTCTTATCAAACCCAAAAAGTAACAACAGGCAGGATGGCCATAGAAATGGCGCGCACCATAAGGCCGGACCTTATACTCCTGGACCTTGTCATGCCTAACATGGACGGTTTTTCTGTTCTGGATCAACTCCAGCAGCACCCCGAATTGCAGAATATCCCGGTAATCCTCCTCTGCCCCGATGACAGCCCGGCGTTCCAGGAGAGGGGGCTAAAATCCGGGGTTGTAGATTTTATTTTAAAAGAATCGGGGTGCCCCCCAGCAGAGGTAATTGACTGGGAAATTTTACAGTACCGCGTAGACCTCCACCTCCAGCTTGGGGAATACCGGGCATCGCTGGAAAATTCGGTCTGCGAGCTGGAAAACAATATTGGCCTTTCCTTTGCAGAATTAATTGAATACAAAGACAACAACTACTCCGGGCATGTAATGCGGACAGAGCGCTATGCCGAATTCCTTGCCTTGGCCCTTTACAACGAAGGGACTTTTCCCGGCTACCTTAACCTTGAGTATATTCAGGACTTTAGCAGGGCTGTCCTCTTTCACGATATAGGTAAAATAGGCATCTCCGAAGAGATTCTCCGCAAGAGGGGCCGGCTGAGTGACACAGAGCTGCAAACTGCCCGTTCCCACACAAAAATAGGCGCTTCGATACTGGACGGTATACACGAACGGATACCCAACAGGCCGTATTTTAAAATGGCCGGCATTATTGCACGGGGCCATCATGAACGCTACAACGGCCTGGGGTACCCGGATGGTTTTTCCGGCGGAAATATACCCCTTGCATGCAGGATACTGTCGGTTGTTAATGTATACGATGCCTGTACCAGCGATCGGGTATACCATGCGGCAATGCACCACGAAGAAGCCTGTAAAGAAATAGAAAAAGGGCGGGAGACCGAATTTGATCCAAAAATCGTTGATGTTTTTTTGGAGAACAAGGATGAGCTGGCACAGCTTGGCGAGGAACTAAAAATCCTTTCGGGCAAAATTTATAAACTCCCGGCTTTTTCCCAGCAGGCATACCAGACTACGGGGCTGTACAAGTGAAGAGTGTCCTCGTAATAGATGATAATGCAGTAATTTTAAAACAAACAAAAATACAGCTAAGCAATTACTACGAAGTACTGCTGGCCAATTCCGGCAGAATGGCTTTGCAAATTTTACAGATAAGGCGCCCCGATCTTATACTGCTTGATGTTGAAATGCCCGGTATGAATGGTTTTGAGCTTTTCGATAAACTTAAGGAACTGCCAGGCCTTTGCGGGGTCCCAATAATATTTCATTCCTCCCTTACCGATTTTAAAACACAATTGCGCTGCTTTAAACTGGGGGCAAGGGATTACATCGTAAAACCAACTTTCCGTGATGTTTTGCTTTACCGCATTTCACTCCACCTCCAGCTTTCCGAATACCTTGCCAAAATGGAAGATACTGTAGCTGCATTGTCGGGGATAATGACAGAATCATTTGCAGAGCTTATCAATTACCGCTACAAGATGAGCGGCCATTCGGAGCGTGTACCAAAAATATGCTCCCTGCTTGGCCGGGAAATTGTAAATAAAAATATTTTTTTACATGGGTTTAATTCCGATGATTTAACATTGATTATTCAGGCATCTCCGCTCCATGACATTGGAAACATAACCATCCCGGACAGCATATTGCTTAAACCAGGCCCCCTTACAGACGATGAACGGGATATTATGAAGAACCACAGCGCCCAGGGAGCGGCAATACTGAACCAGTTTTCCATCCGCATTCCAACCCAAAAGTTTTACCATTATGCCCGCCTTATTTCCCTTACCCACCATGAAGCCTGGGACGGGAGCGGGTACCCGGCGGGTCTAAAAGAAAACGACATACCACTTTGCGGCCGCCTTGTCGCAATTGCAGATGTATATGATGATTTAACCAGCGACAGGGTTTACCGTTCGAAGCTTAACCACAGCGAAGCCTGCAAAACCATAATAGAAGAAAAGAGCAGGCGCTTCGACCCGAAAATAGTAGAAGTATTCGAAACACTGCAGGATCAAATAGAAGCTATTTGCGCATAAGCTGCATAGACAATTACTTACCATGTACCCAAAATAATTTAAGGGAAGAAGCGGCCTCTGGGCTAAATTTTAACGATGGCCAGTTCCGCTGGTTTTGAAAACCCTTTTTCTTTCATATAGGCTTCGATTCCGGTAATAATTTCGTTCATTGTTGGCGGATGGGTAAAGGTAGCTGTGCCAACCTCGACCGCTGCGGCGCCGGCCATAAGAAACTCCAGGGCATCGGCGGCAGAGGCTATCCCCCCCAGGCCAATGACCGGCACAGAAAGCTTTTCTTTCTGCAGCATTTCAACAAGTTCCCAAACCATACGCAGGGCGATGGGTTTTATAGCAGGCCCGGAAAGCCCGGCGCTGATATTGTCAAACACGGGTTTCCTGTTTTGAATATCGATTGCCATTGCCATAAAGGTATTTACCAGGGAAAGCGCGTCGGCACCGGCATGTACGCAGGCTTTTGCCACGGCATTAATATCCGGCGCATTGGGGGAAAGTTTTACCATTAGCGGTTTTCGCCGGGCGGCCTTCCGCACAGCGGCAGTTACTTCCGCAGCCATGCCGGGGGCAAGCCCAAACGCCATGCCGCCGCTTTCTACATTGGGGCAGGAGATGTTTAGCTCGATCATGTTAACCGGGCTTTTATTTAAGAGCGCCGCCCCTTCGGTATATTCACCTATATCGCTGCCGGAAAGGTTTGCTATTACAACGGGGCCAAGCTTTCGAAGGGCCGGCAGCTCTTTTTCGATAAACGCGGGGATGCCGGGGTTTTCGAGCCCAATGGAATTCATAAGCCCCGACGCTGTTTCGTGGATGCGGGCCCCGTTGTTCCCCGGCCTGGGGTGCAGGGTAAGCCCCTTGGTACAAATCCCCCCAAGCGCGGCAATGTCGAGGAGCCCGGCATATTCACTGCCATAGCCAAAAGTCCCCGAAGCGGCAATTACCGGGTTGCGGAATTTTACACCGGCAATGGTAACAGAAAGATCGGGCGTCATAAAAACACCTCTGTGCCGGGAAAGACCGGCCCGTCGGCGCAGCAGCGGCGGTTCCCTTTGGCTGTTGTTACTGTACAGCCCAGGCACGCCCCTGCCCCGCACGCCATGCGCCGCTCCAGGCTGACATAGCAGGGGACACCGGCAGCGGCGCATTTTTCCGCCACAGCGCGGAGCATCGCCTCCGGCCCGCAGGCGCAAACCGCGGCATAATTTGCAGTATCCAAAAAATCCGGTATACGGCCGGTCCGGACCCCTGCATTAAAACCGGAACATTCTTCTGCTGTCTCTTCGGCGGCAATAATAAGCTGCCCCGGACCGGAAAGAACCGCCCCGGAAAGGGCTATTCCGGGAAAAACCGGCTCAAGCAGCAGATTTTTTTCCTCGTTGCTGCAAAAACCGTTCCGGAAACCGGCATAAAAATCATAACTACCCTTTGGCAGTTCGCTGCCTAACGCCAGGAGCGGGGCAATACCAACGCCGCCGCCAATAAGGGCGATGGGTTTAAGGCCACGGTCTTTTCTGGCGGAGACGGCAGGTAAAAAATCTGTCCATGCGTTCCCCAGCGGCCCTGTCAACTCAACAACTTCGCCTGGATGCAGGCTGGCGAGTTCTTCCGTACCCCTGCCCTTGCGCTGAACCAGAAAGCCAACAGAATTATCCTGCCAAAAAGCGACGCTTAATGGCCGCGGGAGAAAAACACCGGACCGTTTTGGTTTTACCATAACAAATTGCCCAGCCCTTATTACAGATCCGCGCCAGCTTAATTCAAGGCGGAAAACTTCGCCATTGACCGGGGTATTCTGAATTAGGCTGCTGCAAAGGCATTGCTTCATTTTTTTACCGCCTGACGTATCGCGTCGCGCATCGCAGCCACCGCTTCCCGCGCCGCTTCGGCGGCATAGCCGTTATCCACTGCTGCTACATCCGCCGGTGTTTCACCATTTCCGGTGCCTGTATCTTTTGCCATCCATGCCTTTAGGATGGAGCGGGAAGCATTAACTACGCCGCCGTTCCCTTCCCGGAGCAAGAGCGCCGCATCCTCTGCCGCACCGCCCTGCGCGCCGTAACCTGGTATAAGGAAGAAAAGGCTGCTATAGCGTTCGCGGAGGGCGGCTGCCTCTTCCCGTTCCGCGCCTGTTTTTGGATCGGCGCCTACTACCGCGCCAAATGCGCCATAGCCATACTTGCCCATGTGCTGGAGGGCCAGCGCAGAAAGCTTATCGCCCACGGCGTGGTACAAGCGCTGTACTGACGGCTCAACAGGGGGGGTAGCGGAAAAGCTAACGGAGGGGGAAACGGGCGAATTATTTTGCCCGTTTCGACCGGAGTGCGGCTTTGAAGCGAGGGGGGTGCTCCCCCCTGCAATTTCAAGGTTTTCAAAGTCGTGCATACCCTTGTTGCTGGTTTTCATAAGGACAAAAGCGCCCTTGCCAATTTTTTCCGCGAAAGACAGCCAGGGTTCGATGGAATCCATGCCCATATACGGCGACAGGGTAACAAAATCCGCCTCGAAATCGCCTTCGAAGTGGGCTTTGGCATACCGGGCGGCTGTGTCGGCAATGTCGCCGCGCTTGATGTCGGCAATAATAAGGGCTTTTTTTTCGCGCAGCAGGGCAAGGGTCTTTGCATAAACGCCAAGCCCTGCCACCCCCAGCGCCTCGTAGTAGGCGATTTGAACCTTAAAACAGGCGGCTATGTCCGCCGTCGCATCGATGATTGCCCGGTTGTAGGCCAGCACCGCCTCGGCGTCGCTGGCGGCAAGGCGGCGGCTTACGGGCGGGATATAGTCAGGGGACGTATCAAGACCCACGCAGACATGGCCTCGCGCCGAGACCGCTTCGAAAAGCCTGTCTATATTGTACATTGGGAGAAGTATATACTATTTTTGGAGAAGGGGGTAATGGGGATTGGTGGGTACAGGAGAGATTGACATTTCATTACAACTATGTTAAATTCGTTATTATAATACCGTTATTTACATAAATATAGTTATTATAATGGTAATATTTACATAAAAAGGGCTGCCAAATGAGTGAAATAGAGCGAATACTCGGCGGAAAAATACTAAATTACCTTAAAACTCCCCAAAAGGCAGTTCTGATTTTTGGTGCCCGGAGGGTGGGGAAGACCGTTCTTATAAACCAGATTCTGAAACAATACGGAAACACAGCCCTCCTCCTTAACGGCGAGGACTACGACGCACAGGCCATGCTGGAAGAGAGGAGCGCCGCAAATTACCGCCGCCTTTTGGCAGGGAAAGAAATCCTGGCCGTGGATGAAGCACAGAGCGTGCCGGACATTGGCCGCAAATTAAAACTGATCCTTGATGAGGTTCCAGGCATCCGCGTTATCGCGAGCGGTTCTTCGTCGTTTGATCTCCAGAACACAGCGGGTGAACCCCTTGTGGGACGAAGCACTGCTTTTTATCTGACGCCGTTTTCCAGCCAAGAACTTGCCGCCCGGGAGAACGCTCTTGAGTCCCGGCAAAATCTTGAAAGCCGCCTTGTCTACGGTTCTTACCCGGAAGTTTCGCAAATGGATGATCCCAGGCAAAAGGAAGATTATTTACGTGGCATTGTGGATGCATATTTATTAAAAGACATTCTCGCCCTGGACGGGCTTCGCAGTTCGTCCAAAATGCGGGATCTCTGCCGGCTTATTGCTTTTCAGGTTGGCAGCGAAGTCTCCTGCGAAGAATTGGGGATGCAGCTTGGCATGAATAAGGCGACTGTGGAAAAATACCTTGACCTTCTTTCCAAAGTTTTCGTTGTATTCCGGTTGGGTTCTTACGCACGGAACCTCCGCAAAGAAGTGACCAAAGCGGGGAAATGGTATTTTTTCGATAATGGCATCCGCAATGCCGTTATCGGCAATTTCTCGCCCCTTGCCCTGCGTCAGGATACAGGCGCTCTGTGGGAATCTTACCTTATCGGAGAGCGTTTTAAAGATATGTACAACACGCTTTTGCCGCGCAATTTTTACTTTTGGCGTACCTACGACCGGCAGGAAATAGATCTTATCGAGGAATCCGGCGCGGAACTCGCCGCGTTTGAATTTAAATGGGGCGTTAAATCAAAAAAAATCCCCGCTGCCTTCGCGGGGGCTTATCCCAACGCTTCCTACAATGTCATTAACCGTGACAATTATTTTACGTTTATATGAGCATGGATATTTAAACGATATGGACAACCACATGGATAAACGTTTATCGCTTTTTGTCGCAGTTACATGCGGAATCGCTTTTTTTCTGGGGATCGAACTCGGCGGGTTTTCCCTTGTCCTTCTGCAGGTAACTAAATTTTTCGACCTGAACAATATAATGATGGGTACCCTGGTAACTTCCCAATTTTCCGCCGTCACAGCAGGTCCGCTGATTTTTGGCTGGGCTGCGGATCGCTTTGGGAAAAAAACAGTTTTGCTTATCTCGGTGCCGCTTGTTTTCCTTGGCTATTTTGGGGCGGCTTTTTCGGGGACGGTATCATTCTTAATTGGCGCCCTTGTTGTTGCGGGTATTGGGTTCAGCGTCTCCGAAAGCATCTGCAGTTCTGCCCTTTCCGATTCGTTTCCTGGCAGGGAAAGCAAATACCTTAACCTTATGCAATGTGCTTTTTGCCTGGGCGCAGTCTTAAGCCCACAGCTTTTTAGCCGCCTTTTTGCGGCGGGCATTGCCTCCTGGCGCGCCGTCTTTTTATTGACTGGCGGCGGCTTTACAGTCCTGTTCCCTCTGCTCTGCATATCCCGTTGCAAACCGCCATTGCCTGCCAAAAGCTGCCCGGAACAGGCCCTGGTGGGGGCAAAGCGCATCTTTTCGCCCAGGCTGTTTTTGCTGCTTGCCTGTATGATGTCCTATGTTGCCATAGAAACAGGGGTAGGCTTTTTTGCCGATGCACTGTATGTAACAGAATATTCAAATTCAAGCCTGGGGGCCCACGCAATATCGCTGTTCTGGCTTGCTATGACTTTGTCCCGCTTTGGGTTTGCCCATATAAAAACAAAGATGAGGGACATTGTCATACTGGGGTTTTCTGCAACCATCGCCCTGTTCCTCCTTCTTATGCTGGTAAAAAATCAATGGTTCCTGCTGGTCATATTTGCCCTCCTGGGGGTTACGACCGGCCCCATCTGGCCCATGGTTTTTGGCATTGGCGCTTCCTCTTTCCGGGAAAAAAGCGGGACTGTGGGCAGCATACTGTACGCCGGCGGGGGGTTCGGGGGCACCATTATTCCGGTGGTGATAGGCTGGGTGTCGGGGTGGGCCGGTTTTTACGGCGGTTTTTGGGCCCTTGTCGCTGCGGCAGCCCTGGGATTAACGGCAATCTGGCTGGTTAAAAAATTTTAAAAAATTCTGCATTTTTTTTATTATTTTTATTGACAGAAAAAGCAACCCATGATTTAATAAATAAAGTTTATTTATTAAATAGCTTAATTAATAAAGTTTATTAATTAAGCCTCAGGTTTAGGGGTGGAATGGGGACGCTGAGCGGCAAGCCGCAGATGTTAAAAGAAGTAAATTCCTCCATGATAGAAAGGCTTGTTTTCGAAAACGGCCCCCTTTCCAAGCCCGAGCTGGTAAAACGCACCGGTTTAAGCCTTACCACTATCAGCAAACTGGTGGACGACCTGGAAAAAAACGACCGTCTTAGCTCCGTTGGGCTTACCGGGAACGGCGCCGGCCGCCGTGCCATGCTTTACGAGACAAACCGGAGCTCCGGCTGCCTGCTTGCCTGCTACTTCCAGGAAGAAGGCTTTAATTGCCGCCTCGCGGATATGCTCAACAACACACTTTACGAAAAAAGGTTCCCCCTGGATCTAAGCAGTTTCAAAAAAACGGTCAATTCCACGCTTTCTGCAATCGATTCTTTAATAGAAAAAGCCCCGGCCAAGGTAAAAATTATAGGCGTAGGCCTGCCGGGCGTGGTGCAGCCGGACGGCTGCCTTTTGGGTATACCGCAGATTTCTGTCTGGGAAGGGTTTAATTTACAAAAAGTGCTGGTTAGCCATTATAAAAAAGCGGCAATATATGTAGAGAACGGGGTAAAGTGTTCGGCTGTCGGGTATTTTAATGCAAACCTTAAAGAAAAGTATGACAGGCTCGTCTACCTGTATGTGGGGAACGGCATAGGCTCGGGCATTATCCTGGAAAAACAACTGTACCGCGGATCGGCAAATTTTTCCGGGGAAATCGGCTATATGACAGAACCGCGGGGGATGACAAACCAAGACTATGCCTCGGGCGGCGGGTACATGGAATCACTGATGAGTGAACTTGTTGATTACAGCACAGGGGAATTCCGTCAAAAAAGAAGGATAAAGGATGTTATTGCCATCCTAAGCACCATTGCGGTAAACCATGTAGCCGTACTAAGCCCCGATGTAATTGTATTTGCCGGTAAAATCTTTGACGAAAGCCTTATCGAAGCTATACGAAAACGGATGGCATATTATCTGCCTGCGGAGATTATGCCAAAAATTACCCTGGATTTAAGTACCACAACAGGGCTGGACGGTTTGATCCAGAACAGCAGGAGTTATATTACAACCGGAATGCACCTGATACAGAGTTCCGGTTTGTCCCAACAGGCCGGCAGGATTGCCGTCTAGGGGGCTGTCCAGGAAGTTGCGTCAACAAGTTGACGGTTACTTCTCGTCCAGCCCTGGAGTAGGTTATTCTTTTGGCTTTTGTCCAAAAGATTACCATAAACAATTTGTTTGGAGGAAAGAAATGAAGACAAAAGTAATAGTAACACTGTTACTGATCGCTGCTGTTGTTTTGGGTTGTGCTGCATGTACCGCATGTACAGCATGTACCCCCAGCGGGACAACAGCAGGCAGCAGCGGCAAGGATGCTGGCTTAATGATCGGCGTTTCCCTGCCAACTCAGCGGGAACAAAGGTGGGTTGTTGATCATACCGGTTTCCTTGAGGCCGCAGAAAAAGCCGGGGTTAGGGTTATCGTCCAGATAGCCGATAACAATGCTGCCCGTCAGCAGGCCCAGTGCGAAAACCTTATTACCATGGGGGCAAAGGCCCTTATCGTTGCCCCGCACGACGAAGGCGCAGCGGTAAACATTGTGAATATGGCCCACGAAGCAAAAATCCCCATCATTTCCTATGACCGCCAGATTGGCAGCCCCGACATTGACTGTCTTGCTACATTTGACCAGTACCGGATCGGCTATGCCATGGGCGAATATATGGCCCAAAATCTGGAAAAAGGGAATATTATTTTCCTTAAAGGCGACCCCGGAGACAGTACCTGTATCCCGCTTGCCAACGGCGCCAAAGACGCAATGAAGGCAAAACTTGACAGCGGCGCTTTTATTATCGTAGCGGAACAGGATTGTATAGACTGGGAACCCAGTGCGGCGCTCAGGCACACGGAAAACGCCCTTACAGCAAACAGGAATAACATCCAGGGAGTTATCGCCCCCAATGACGGCACTGCCGGCGGCGCTATCCAGGCGCTGGCAGCCCAGGGACTGGCCGGCAAGGTAATTGTTACCGGGCAGGACTGCGAAACCGACGCCGTCAAGAGGATCATCGCGGGGACCCAGAGCATGACAGTCCAGTTCGATTGTATGGCAATGTCGGCAGGGGCTTTGGATGCAGCCATTAAGCTTGCCAACGGCGCTTCTGGTGTCGGTGAATATCACAGCGATTACGGTGTTTCGACGCTTATCTACGATGTTATCAAGATCGACAGAAACAACTGGCAATGGCTGATTGAAGCAGGGTTCTTCAGCGAAGCGGACTTTGAATAAGGAAGAAATGGTAAGATGAGGCTGTTCCAAAACTTCAGTTTTTGGAACAGCTACCTCAGATTTAAGGGAAAAATCGGCCAAAAAGACGATTTTTCCAAAGCTTGTTCCGAAACTAACAGAGTTTTGGAACAAGCTAAGGTATTAGTGAATAGTGGTTAGTTCCCTGTTTGCATCCATGTTTTACAACTTTGCTGCAACTAACCACTAACCACTAACCACTACCCACTATGTAAGGGGGCAAAGAGTGAGCAATAATATACTTGAGATGCGCCATATCCGCAAGGAATTCCCCGGGGTCTTCGCACTCAACGATGCTTTTTTCAGCGTTAAGGAAGGGGAAATTCACGCCCTGGTCGGGGAAAACGGTGCCGGGAAATCAACATTAATGAAAATACTCAGCGGGGTATACCCGCATGATTCCTATTCGGGCGAAGTCGTAATAAACGGGGAAGTTGCGGCTTTTAAATCAATCAAAGACAGCGAAAAAGCAGGGGTCGTGGTAATTTACCAGGAACTGGCCCTAATTAAATATTTAAATGTAAGTGAAAATATTTTTCTTGGGAACGAAATACTGAACAAACAAAAGCTGATTGACTGGGACACCACATTTATCCGTGCAAGAAAGGCGCTGGATGAAGTTGGCCTGGCGATAAACCCGGCAACCAAGGTGATCAACCTGGGGATAGGGACGCAGCAGCTGGTTGAAATTGCAAAAGCAATTGCAAAAGAAGCAAAAATACTCGTACTTGACGAGCCTACTTCCGCACTAACCGAAAAAGAATGTGAACATCTTTTAAACCTATTAAGGGAATTTAAAAAACGCGGGATAACCTGTATTTTTATTTCCCATAAACTTAAAGAGGTGTTCCAGATTGCAGACAGGATAACTGTCCTTGTAGACGGTACGTCCAAGGGGACTTTTGAAACATCCGAACTTACCGAGGATAAACTTATCTCCCTTATGGTAGGCCGTGAATTAACACAGCGTTTTCCCAAGTCAAACAGGGTCCCGGAAGATATAGCAAAAAATGAAGTTGCTTTTGAAATTAAAAACTGGACCGTTTACGATCCGGAAATAGAAGGCAGGATTGCACTTAACAACATTAACCTTTCCGTAAGAAAAGGCGAGATATTGGGTATTGCCGGCCTTATGGGCGCAGGCAGGACCGAGACGATGCTGAGCATCCTGGGCGTGTGGGGCAAGAAGAGCTCCGGGGAAGTACTGCTGTCCGGGAAACCTGTTTCTACCCGGTCCCCTGCCGACGTAATTAAAGCGGGGATCAACTACCTTTCCGAAGACCGTAAGGGGAGCGGCATTGTGCTAATCCAGAACGTCAGGAACAACATGGCGCTGCCAAGCCTTTATTCAAGGCTAAAAAACGGGTTGATCGATAAAGACGCCGAATTAACTGCTGTAGAAAAGATGATACAGTCGCTGCGGATTAAAACGCCATCGGTGGAACAGCTGGTAGAAAAATTAAGCGGCGGGAACCAGCAGAAAGTAGCGCTGGGGAAATGGCTCTTAACCAACCCAAAAGTGATCATCCTGGACGAACCAACACGCGGGATAGATGTTGGCGCAAAGTTTGAAATTCACAGCATCATGCAAAACCTGGCTGAACAAGGTATCGCAGTTATTATGATCTCTTCGGAATTGCCCGAAATTTTGGGGGTCAGCGACAGGATCGCAGTAATGCATGAGGGAAAAATAGCCGGGGAACTGCTCCGGGCCGAAGCAACCCAGGAAAAGATAATAGCTTACGCAACAGGAGGAAAATAATGAGCGAGCCAAGTAAACCAAGAAAAGAATCATTTAGTTCGGAGCTGACAACCGTAATTAAAAGCAATATGCGGCAATACACGATGATCGCCGCACTTTTTACGATCTGGCTGATTTTTTATATACTAACCTATGTTAAATTTGGGAGCAATGTATTTTTGCTGCCTCGCAACATCTCCAACCTTTTTATGCAAATGGTTACCATCGCCACAATGACCAGCGCCATGGTACTGGTTATGGTTGCCGGGAACATAGACCTCTCGGTTGGTTCTGTCTGCGGGACCCTGGGCGCTTTTGCCGCATGGCTTATGTCCCGGCAGGGTTTTCATCCTGTTTTTGCAATTATTATTACCCTGGCGCTGGGGTTTGTCGTGGGCTGCTGGCATGGTTATTGGATTGCCTTCCAAAAAGTCCCGGCGTTTATTGTTACACTGGCCAGTATGTGGGCCTTTAGAGGATTTACCCTGATGATAACCAAAGGTGTTACTATCGGGGAATTCACGGAAGGGTTTAAACAGATTGGGCAAGGCTACCTGCCATCATTTGGGACTATTCCCAAGTTAGGGGGGGGCGGCACCCTGGATTTATCTACCCTTATTCTTGTTGCGCTTGCAGCAATTATTTATGTTGTCGCGGATCTTAGAATAAGAAAGAACCGGATACAAAACGGCTTTACAGTCCTAAGGCAGTCTCTTGAGACCACAAAAATTATAATAATCCTGGCCGCTATTCTAGGCGTTGGTATGGTACTTGCCAGTTACCGTGGCATTCCTTATGCCATCCTGCTCCTTGCCCTTGTAGCGGGAATATTTATTGTAGTTACAACCCGTACCCCATTTGGCCGCCATGTGTATGCTATTGGCGGCAATGTTGAGGCCGCAAGGCTTTCCGGTGTCAATGTCAGATCAACCTTAATGCGAATTTGTATGTTAATGGGAATAATGTCTGCCACGGGCGCTTTGGTTTTTACTTCCCGGTTAAATGCGGCCACTACCGCGGCTGGCAATGGTTTTGAACTTGAAGTAATCGCAAGCTGTATTATTGGAGGTACCAGCCCTTCTGGCGGTATTGGGACAGTCTTCGGCGCAATTATAGGCGCCCTGGTAATGACAAGCCTGGACAACGGAATGAGCCTGATGGACTGGCCCATAATGATTCAGTACATTGTTAAAGGCTTTATTCTGCTTCTGGCTGTCTGGATCGATATTGCCAACAGGAAGAAATAGGGGTTAAAAACCATACTTAATCGCAGAGAAAAGAGTAGCCATGAAATACTACCTAAACCCTTTCTACCCCGCAGAAGGGGAAAGCATGTTCAGGTAATGTTTTCATGCTTACTCTTTTCATTGCTGTAGATGGTAGTTTTTTAGCCCAACGATAAATTATCTTTAAAAAGTGCCCAGTACCACTACTGTGCGCCTCCATCCTGTTTAACCCATATGCCAACACACGTTAAGCAGAAATTTGTTTTAAATTGAATAGAATCTCTAATTATTACTTATAAGTTCTACTTATATTGCTTTATTAAAATAAAAACATTAGCATACCAAAATTTCCGGCAAGGTTTAACAAACAGTGTACTATTATCCCAATTTTAATATCCTTGTTTGCCCAAACAGAATACACCATTGGCGTCATAAATATTATTCTTGTAACAATTTGCCATGGTGAAAAAAATGATAAATTGAAAATAATATTACATTTATTAATGGGGCAGCTTTACCCAAAAAATCCATTCGCGGTAATAAATATCCCCTAAAATAAATTTCTTCTACAATAGGTGCAATAATACCATTTAATAGATAATAAAACAATACAATAATTTTCATATCATTGTAATCATGTAAATTTATTGCATCCATTCTGAACCAATCCGGTATAAAATTGAAAACTTTTAAATAATCCCACATTTTGGCTTCATACGGTTCTACTATAACATAAGCAATTCCTGCAAATAAAAAAGTAATTAAAATTGATATTACAAATTTTTTTATCGTTGTTTTATTTTTAAACAGTATAATTTCCTTAATCTTCTTTTTTTCTTTCCATGAAAAATATTTAATAATTGCCAATTCGGTAGGAATGCTTCCCAAACAAGTCATTGCTATTATTCCAACCAACAAAAAAGGCAACTCTATCCCAAAAAGGGGATTTGTAAATATGATTCCCGCTAAAAGCGTTATTATTCCAGGAAACAGCCCCAAAAAAATAATTTTGTAAATTGATAAATTCTGTTTATTTTGTTTTTCCAGGTCATACATAATCTTTTCCCTAAATTATCAATTTACAATGCCATACTCAGTTCGGCAGACTGACACTTAAACTCTTTCTGATTGCCTTCCAGTTCGGGCAATATGCATCCATATATTTTTTAAATTTTACCCCATGTGATTTTTCCAGTAGGTGAATTAATTCGTGGATAATAACAAACTCAAGGCAATCCGGGGATCTTTTTGCCAGATGAAGGTTCACCACAATACGTCGCTCGCGAATATTACAAGTGCCCCACTTGGTACGCATATTCTGTATACGCCATTCAGCAGCTTTAACCCCAATGGTTTTTTCCCATTTTCCTGCTACGATGGGGATAACTTTTTTAAGGACATCCCTGTACCATTCTTCGATTATTTTTTTCCTGGCTGCTTTCGATGTATTGTTCCGAATCTGCAGGATTATTTCCGGTTCTTTAACAAATGCTTTATTGACGCCGCCATGATTAACAATAAGCGGGTATTGTTTTCCCAATAGCCACAATAATTCACCTGTTTCATAATTGAGCTCCGCAGGGCGTGGCTTATCCGCGAGTTTTTTTTGCCGCTTTTTAACCCATGATATTTTTGAAAGGGCAAAATTTTTAATTTCATCTTCAGAGGCAGAAAGGGGTGCTGTTATTTTAATTTTGCCGCCGGGCGATATAACGCGAATGTACATATTTTTAATTGGTTTCTTCTCGAAGTGCATATCGATATTGTCGATTATTATTCTGCCCATTGGTTATAGAATAACGCAAAACAGGCAACCGGATCAATAAATGATCATCAAGAAGGCAAAAATAACCCTTGACAAGTATTAAAATCTATTGTAGGATTATTTTGATTTTCAGGATTGGGTGAAGCCTGTCCATTAAAATGCTTAAATGAAGTAATAGACAAAACTAAATTTAAAACAGCATTTTAATGATCCGGCAAATTCCCTACCGGCGGTATGGCGCAAGCGCCGAGCCCGCTGGCACTTGTTTAACAGGGCAATGTGCAGAGTCCGGTGAAATTCCGGCGCCGACGGTTAAAGTCCGGATGGAAGAAAATTAACAATAAATGCAATATAAAATGCATTTACTCCATCTTCCTTAATAAATATCCTGAAACATCTATTTTTTTCTGCGGGGTTTTATTATGAAACGTTCACCGGCAGCAATTATTACCCAGGTTGCACTCCTGCTTTTTACCGCCTGTTTTACAAGCTGTAATTATTTTAATTATTTAAAAAACATAAAAGCAATGTATAAAGAAACAGAAAGCAAGGAGCAGTCAATATCAATCGGTGTATTTATTCCCGGGATTATGTCGGGCAGCCCCATTTACGAAATGCTTGGCAAGGGGGTTTTGGCTGCTGTAGAAAAACATAACAGGGACAGCGGCGAAAAGCGTGGTGTGGCAACAATAATCGAAGGCGGCTACAATCAGGCTGAATGGGAAAATAAATTAACCTCCATGACAGCATCGGGATCATACGACCTTATAGTTTCATCTAACCCTTCCCTGCCCGATATTGTTGCAGGAATATCGGCAAAGTTTCCCAGCCAGTATTTCCTGCTGCTTGACGGGGAAATGGACGGGAATACCCATGTGTGCGCACTCCGTTATAACCAGCGTGAACAGGCATACATGGCAGGCTATATTGCTGCGCTCGAAACCGAGGAAAATGGCAGCGTAAAGCGGGTTGGGCTTGTAGCAGCACAGGAATACCCGGTAATGAATAACATAATCCTCCCTTCTTATCTTGAAGGCGCCCAGGCTGTTGATCCGCTTTATACCGTGGATTTCCGCATAGTCGGCAATTGGTTCGACGCTGCAAAAGCGGCAGAACTTGCATCCGACATGATACGGAACGGGGAGCATGTAATACTTTGCATTGCAGGCGGTGCGAATGAAGGGGTTGTAAATACCGCATACAACCAGAACGCAAAAGTAGTCTGGTTCGATACCAACGGCTACAATATCCGGCCCGGAACAGTGATTGGAAGCTCTGTCCTTTACCAGGATTTGGCGGCATACCACCAAATACTCAGGTTTTTTGCAGGGAAACTTCCTTTTGGCAAAACAGAAATAATGGGTGTCAATGATGGTTATGTTGATTTTATAGTTGACGATCCGCTTTATATAAATGCTGTTTCCGGTGAAGTCAGGAACAAACAGGCAGAGATGATTGCCAGAATTCAAAATGGGGAACTGTTGCTGCCATACTAAGGTATTAAAATAAATGGTTGAATTAAAAAAAATTAATAAATATTTTTCTTCCAATGGAGTAAAAGCTCTTGACGGGGCAGACTTTAATCTGCGCGAAGGGGAGATTCATGTCCTTTTGGGGGAAAACGGCGCGGGAAAATCAACATTGATGCATATTATGGCAGGCTTCTTAAAACCCGGCGGCAGCGATGGAAATATTCACCGCAATTTTGCCGGCGAATATAAATCCCAAAACAGCCCTGGCGCCATATTCGTTAATGGTAAAGAAAAACATTTTTCTTCGCCTGCACATTCGCTGGACTCCGGAATTGGCATGATACATCAGCATCCTCACCAGATTCCGGGTTTTACCGTATGGGAAAATTGTATAACCGGTTCCAGAAAACATCCGCCATTGTATGTGAACCGGCGCAAATTCCGAAAACAGGTTTCGGAATTAAACGAGCGCCTCAATTTCGGACTTCCATTGGACAGCCCAACCGAAAACCTGTCGGTTAGCCAGGGGCAAAAAGCTGCAATACTTACCCTCCTGCTTCGCGACACGCAATATTTAATTTTTGATGAACCCACAGCCGTGCTTAGCCCTTTGGAAGCTGAAAAACTTTTTAAGCTGCTTGCCTTTTTAAGGGATGAAGGCAGAGGGATTGTATTTATTTCACATAAACTCGAAGAAGCGCTAAAAATTGCCAGCCGTGTTACCATATTACGCCAGGGAAAAACCCAAATATGCTGTAAACCCTTTGAAATATCAGACAAGGAACTCTATAAATATATTTTTGGCGCCGAATCTTTTTCCCTTTCTTTTCCGGTCCTGCCCGAATTACACAGCATCCCCAAAAAAAATGTTTTGGCGCTGGAAAATTTCCAGGTAAATTACCCTGGCCATCCATTAATACGGGGGATAAACCTGGAAATAAGGCCGGGAACGATCATGGGTATTACCGGGGTTAGGGACAGCGGGCTGGAAACCCTGGAACTGGCAATTACCGGTTATCTGCCATTTAAAGGCAAACTGAATATTAATGGGAAAGATATTGACGGCACTGTAAAAAACACAGCGAAAAGAATAAAACAATTCCGTTCTGCGGGGGCATGTTATTTAGGCCAGGGAAATGAAGGTGAATTCCTTCCCATACGAGATCTTTTACTTATCCACTCATACCGCCATTTTCTTAATCATGGCATATTGAACATTAAAGAAAGCAACAGGTGGGTTGAATCGGTACTGGAAGCGGCAAAAGTTCCCCACAAAAAAGACGCAAACGCAGCGGCATTTTCCGGCGGGCAGATGCAGCGGCTGCTATTAACCAGGGAAATGGCTGTAGACAGTGCTTTAATGGTACTGTCCGAGCCTTCGCACAGCCTGGATCTGCGTTACCGGCAAAAGCTTGCCTCCATACTGCGGGAAAAAGCAGGCGGACAAACAGCTGTTATAATATTTTCTACCGATGTTGAAGAGCTGATAAAACTATCGGACACCATTGCAGTATTGCGCGACGGGGTTGTTTCTGCAGCCGTAAAATTGCAATGCCGGCAAAATGAAAAAGAAATAATTCAGGCGGCAATGGTAGGAAAAGCATGAAAAAAAATTACCCAGTAAACAAAGACCTGCTGCTTGGCATCAGCATCCCACTTGGAAGCGCCCTTTTTATACCGCTTGTTTTTATTCTTGCAGGATCAGATAACCCGCTAAAAACACTGGAAACATTTTTTGCCGGCCCCTGGTCTAACGCCTGGTTTTTGGGGAATACTTTTGACAGCATGGCGCTGCTGCTTACAGCGTCGCTTGGGGCGCTTATTGCTTTCCGCAGCGGCTGTTTTAATTTGGGCGGCGAAGGGCAGATATACCTGGGGGGCTGTGCTGCGGCAATTGTATTATTAAGCAAAAACAATATTCCAGGAAACATAATACTTGCCATGGCGGCGCTGGCTGCCTGTGTAACAGGCGGAATCATGGGAAGTATTTCCGGGCTGTTAAGGAAAACGCTTAATGCAAATGAACTAATTACCTCTTTCCTTTTAGCCGCTGCACTAATACCTGGCGGTGATTATCTTATATCGGTTGTATTACGCAGCCCGGAAATGAACCTTCTGGCAACAGATAAATTTTCTTCCGGCAGGGTCCTCTTAAAAATTCTGGAGCCATCGGTATTGTCAATTTCCATTTTTATTGCTTTTATCCTTGTTTTTTTGTTTCAAATATATTTCCGCCGGACTGCTGCGGGTTACCGCTTTCGCATTTCAGGAGCAGCGCCGGGGCTTGCGCTTTTTGCCGGCATTGATCCGGACAAACGGTATATCCCGGCAATGACCGCATCGGGCGCCCTTGCCGGCCTTGCCGGTTTTTTCGCTGTTGCCGGGACATACGGTATGTGTTACCAGGGTTTTTCCGGCGGCCTTGGCTGGAATGGCATTGCCCTTGCGCTTATAGCCGGAAACGAACCACTTCTTCTTTTTCCGGCTGTACTTGTTTTTGGTTCAATAAAAGCCGGAGCTGCAGCGGTAATACTCCAGTCTGGTTTTGGCTATGAAACTGCCGCATTCATCGAAGCAGCAGTACTGCTCCTTGCAGCCCTCCCCTTCGGCATCCGTTATCTTCGCGGGAGAAGCCCATGAGCAGTTTTTTTGGCAGGCTCTTTTTATCGGCAGCGCCTCTAGTCATCGCTGCAACTGGCGCCCTCTTTACGGAATTGGCCGGTGTTCTGGGAATTTTTACCGAAGGGTTTATGAGCGCTGGCGCATTTTTTGCATGGGTTATTACTGCCCAAACCGGATCTGTTATACTGGGAACAGCGGCAAGTGCATTCGGCGCTGCACTTATCGGGTGGGCACTGGCGGGCTTTGTAAGGAAAACCGGCGCCAACCCATTTATTGCCGGCCTTGCGGTCAACATTGCTTCTGCAGGAATTACCGACTCCCTTTCCATACTTTGGTTCGGCACAAAAGGGGTAATCCGCATCCCCAACTTTAAAATGCCCAGACAATACAGCATTCCGTTTATTGCGGATATTCCCGCAGCAGGGTCAATTTTTTCGGGCCACACTATCCCGGTTTATTGCTCCTGGATTATCGTGATCATCGCCGCATTTATAATCGCCAAAACTCCCTGGGGAATGCGGCTCCGCGCATCGGGGCTTTCACCAAAGGCTGCAAAGGAACGCGGCATAAGGCCCGGCCTGTATTGGGAAGCCGCCTGGGCCGTCTCTGCATTCCTTGCGGCGCTGGCCGGCGCGTTTCTTTGTTTCCGCGTGGGGTCATATACACCGGGCGGGATTGCAGGCCGGGGGTGGATAAGCCTGGCTGCTGTGTATCTTGGTTTCCGCAATGCATGGGGAGTTTTTCTGGCAGGTATGGTCTTTGCTTTGGCGGAGATGGCCGGACAAAGTATCCAAAGCATCTCCGGCATTCCCTCTACAGTATTACTGGGGCTCCCCAATGCGCTGGCACTCCTGCTTTATATAATATCCCAGGCAGTAAGAAAACAGCGAGCCGGAAAAAAATATGGGCATCTCTAAAAACTTCAGTTTTTGGAGATGATCCGCTATATTTATAATGGAGGAAAAGATGATTGTATTGGCAAATGATCATGGCGGGCTGATCCTTAAGCAGCCCATAATTGAAGTTCTGGGGGAAATGAATATACCGTTCCGCGATATAGGATCAGGCAGCGCCGAAAGTACCGACTATCCGCTCTGGGGTTATAAAGCGGCGCAACTGGTTGCGTCCGGCGAATGCCAAAAAGGGATAATTATGTGCGGGACAGGTGTTGGGATATCCCTGGCTGCAAATAAGGTAAAAGGCATACGCTGTGTGGTATGCACCGATTGTTTCAGCGCAAAGCTTTCCCGCGCCCACAACAATGTAAACATGCTTGCCCTTGGCGGGCGGGTAATAGGGCCCGACCTCGCGCAGATGATAGTCCGGATTTGGCTCGAAACACCTTTTGACGGCGGGGAACGCCATGAGCGGCGGGTTAAGATGATCATGGATATAGAGCGGGACCAAAAACTGCCGGAATAAAATGATGCTGCTTTGTTACGCTTGATCCTGGGCCGAATCGGACGGCCGACCTGCTGCTTAGGAGGCAGCCGCTCTATCCACTGAGCTACAGGACCGGAATATTATTTAAAGGTTACAATTATTAGCAACTATTGTCAATGTGATTAAATTCGAGCATAATCAAATATGAACACTCACCGGGTCTTTGTAGAGAAGAGGAACGGCTTTAATCTTGAAGCACAGCGTTTAAGAAACGATATATCCGATTTTTTTGGAGCGGAACACAGCTGCCTTGCAGCAATTAAGGATCTCCGTATCCTTTTCCGGTATGATGCCGAAGGGCTTTCGCAGGAACAATTTGAAAAAGCGGTAAAATATGTTTTTTCCGAACCTCAATGCGATCAGGTTTTTTTCTGTAATGATATACTAAAAACTCAAAACACGGATAATGCAGTACCGGATAAAAATACAATGGCTTTCGGCATCGAATACCTGCCTGGGCAATACGATCAAAAGGCTGATTCAGCAGAACAATGTACGGAACTTGCCGTTGGCATAAAACCTGTCGTCCGTTGTGCAAAGTATTTTGTGCTTTCATCTTCTGCCGAAATAACCCAAGCGGCGGTAAAGGCCCTTCAATCATACCTGATTAATCCTGTTGATTCACGGCTGGTAATTGATGAGCGCCTGCGGGGTGATCCAGGCGAACAGCACATATCGCAGACACCGGCGGATATCCCGGTCCTTACCGGCTTTTTACAAATGGATGGGGCGCAGCTTAGCTCTCTTGCAAAAGACCTGAGCCTTGCAATGACAACAGCCGATCTTGAACACTGCCGTAACTACTTTGCAAAAGAAAACCGCGACCCTTACCTGACAGAACTCAGGATACTGGATACCTATTGGTCCGATCATTGCAGGCATACTACATTCACTACGATACTTGAATCAATCACTCTTGCCGGTAAAAACACAGAGCCGGTTAAGAAAGCACTTGCACTGTACGAAGAAGCGCGGGCGCTGGTTTACGGGGATGCAACCCGCAGCCGTTCTTTAATGGACATGGCTACAATAGGCGCAAAGCTGTTGAAAAAACGCGGCCTCCTTTCCGATCTGGATGAATCGCCCGAGATTAATGCATGCACAATAAAAGTAACTGCAAAATTCCGGCGCGGCGAACAAATAATGGAAGAACCTTACCTACTACTCTTTAAAAACGAGACACACAACCATCCAACAGAAATAGAACCATTCGGCGGGGCGGCAACATGTTTGGGTGGGGCAATTCGCGACCCGCTTTCCGGACGCTCCTATGTATACCAGGCGATGCGGATAACAGGTGCCGGCGATCCACGGCAGCGGCTTTCCGAAACATTGCCGGGAAAACTCCCCCAGATTAAAATTGCACGCGAAGCAGCCGCAGGGTATTCATCTTATGGGAACCAAATTGGCCTTGCAACAGGCCAGGTTGCGGAATTTTACCATAACGGTTATACGGCAAAGCGGATGGAGCTGGGTGCTGTAATCGGGGCAGGGCCACAGTCGCAGATACACAGATCCCCTCCGCTTGCCGGCGACCTTGTAATGCTTGCCGGCGGCAAAACTGGACGCGATGGGATTGGCGGCGCAACCGGCTCAAGCAAGATCCACTCCGGGGAATCGGTAGAGACAGCCGGGGCAGAAGTGCAGAAGGGTAATGCCGTAGAAGAACGGAAACTCCAGCGGCTTTTCCGCAACGGGGAACTGACAAAATTGATTAAACGCTGCAATGACTTTGGTGCGGGCGGTGTTTCAGTTGCCGTTGGCGAACTTGCGCCCGGCCTTGACATTAATCTGGATGCAGTGCCAAAAAAATATTCAGGGTTAAACGGGACAGAATTGGCAATTTCCGAATCCCAGGAAAGGATGGCTGTGGTTGTTTCCCCGGAGAACGCCGGAATGTTTATCGAAAAAGCCGCCGCGGAAAACCTCGACGCTGTAGTAATCGCCATGGTTACTGCAAGTGAAACCGGTTGTGATATTAAAAATGCACGGCTCACGATGAAGTGGCAGGGCAAAACAATTGCAAGCCTTTCCCGGGATTTTCTTGATTCACACGACGGCAGCAAAGCTGCCGACGGCAGCGAAGCAGCTGCCGCAGTCCCCCGTTCTGCCCATGTTTTAATCAACACCGATACCTATCAACCCAAAGGGGTATCATTTAACAGTGAAACTGCGGAAACTCCCCAGGATCAGCTGGACAAAATTAAAACCGAGCTGGGCACTTTGCGAAGCTGCTCAAAAAGGGGCCTCCAGGAAAGATTCGACAGCACCATAGGCGCATCTACGGTCCTTTTCCCCTGGGGTGGTGAGTACCAGGCAACTCCCGAATGCGGCATGGCGGCGCTGCTTCCCTTGCCTTTAACGCCCGCTGAGTTTGCAGACACCGGGACTGATTCTACGCTGCCCCCGCAGAGTTTAACAGCCAGTCTTATGAGTTTTGGATTTGATCCTGCAATGATGGAAGCAAACCCTTACGAAGGTGCCAAGGCTGCGGTTAAAGAAGCGCTGGCAAAATATGCCTGCATGGGCGGCGACTACAGGAAAGCCCGGCTTTCCATGCAGGAATACTTTGAGAAGATGGAAAAAAGCGAGTCCTGGGGGAAAGCCGCAGCAACATTACTTGGCGCACTGGAAGCGCAGCTGGCACTGGAAGTACCTGCCATAGGCGGCAAGGATTCCATGTCCGGCTCCTACAGGGATCCTGCCAATAATATCGATTTAACCGTTCCCCCAACGCTGGTAGTGTTTGCTGCGGGAACTGCCGATGCCGCTTTGGTGCGATCCGGGACACTCTCCGGCAAAAAAGGGAACCCGATCATCCTCTTGTACGATGATGGGGAGAACGATGAATGGGAAACATTCAAAATAAATATGGGAGCCCTGGCAAAACTTTCCGTAAATGGTCTTGTAAAATCAGCATACCCGGTTGGTGCCGGAGGTGCAGGCGCTGCCCTTGCGCTCATGGCTTTCGGCAACATGACAGGAATTGAAGTTGATTCACTCTCATTAAAATTAATTGATGAAAAAACATATCCCGGCGCCGTGCTGGTTGAACTTGACGGGGAGGCGATAAACAAAAGCGGCGGCGAAGAAAAACTGGGCGAAGCATTGCAAACGCCTGTGTGGAAAGGCGCAGGGCGTACAATTACGGAGCCGGTTTTCCGTATAAACAGTTCCCCGCACAGGCAAAGGGCCTCATCGGCAGCCATGCCATTAACAGAGCTGCTAAAAGCATTTGAAACGCCGCTTCTCCATGTATACCCGCAGGTAACTAACGCTGGGGGAACCGGAAAAATTGTATTACAGGAAAAACAGAAAGAGAAAAAACGCCCTTTGCTTTCAACATCCCATACAGCGCACCCTTTGGTTGTGCTGCCGGTTTTTCCGGGAACAAACTGCGAATGGGATATGGAAAGGGCATTCAAAATTGCCGGAGCCAGGACACGCCTGATCGTTTTTAGAAACCGCAGCGCCGAAGACGTGGCTGCATCGATAAAAGAACTGGCTCTTGCTATTGGCGATGCGCAAATTGTCGCCCTTTCCGGCGGCTTTAGCGCAGGGGATGAACCTGATGGCTCCGGGAAATTTATCGCCAATGTTTTCAGGTCGCCCGCAATAGCAGCTGCAGTCGTGGAATTGCTGAAAAAACGCGACGGCCTTATGCTGGGAGTCTGCAACGGGTTCCAGGCTTTAATTAAATTGGGGCTGGTACCATACGGAACGTACCGGGAGGCAGCTGCTGCTTCCCCCACCCTTTCTTTTAACAGCATTGGACGCCATGTTTCGCGCATGGTCCGCACCGTTGTAATGCCTTCTGCCTCCCCCTGGCTTTCGCTGGAAGAAACCGGAACTGTACATGTTCTTCCGGTAAGCCACGGCGAAGGCCGCATGATCATCAGCCGTGGAGAAGCAGAAGCATTGTTTAAATCAAAACAAATCCCTTTCTGTTATTCAGATAAAAACGGCGAAATAAGTATTAATGAACCGGAAAACCCCAACGGTTCTGCCTTTGCAATAGAATCTTTAACCAGCCCCGATGGAAGGGTACTCGGCAAAATGGCCCATTCCGAACGCTGCGGCCAGTATGTACATATTAACATACCGGGTAACAAATACATGAAGATATTTGAAGCAGGGGTAAGGTACTTTAGCTAACGCCCCAAAAAACCAAATTTTGCATATTTGTGCCATTTGCCGGAATTCTTTTTACCTTCTTCCATGGTTTTAAACACATGGGCAGCAAAAGCATTTTCCTCGCCGGGTTCCGGCTGTGAAAAACCCATAACATCGTACAAAGCGTTAAAAGAAGAAATTAATACCCCCTGGGCAAAGGAACGAAACGCAGAAACGGAAATCGGGCCCAAGAGGTCTACATTGTCTTCCTTTGAACCATGCCCCGGCTCCGAAGCCATTATGAGCGCCAAATGCCCCTTGCCTTGTTTTTTAAAGGCGGCAGTGAGTTCTTTTACCAGGAAAAACCAGCTTTTTATATTGCAATCGACAAGCTGGTTTACCTCTGCCGCAGATAACTCTTCCGGCTTTATCCGGTATGCCGGGGGGGCGCAAACCAAGAGTGCATCATCGATACTATTTATTTTATTCAGGCAGGAAAGCACAAGCGTCTTTGCCGAAATTGGGCTGGATGGATTCCAGTCAATTAAAATTCTTTTATCGCCCGGAAGAGCCTTTGCTGCGTCATTCGCCTGCGGGATAAAAGCAACCGCATAGTTCTCGACCCGCTTTGCTGCCTCTACGCAAAGGGCAGTAAGAAGGGACGATTCATTGCCGGCAATTAAAATTCCCCTGGACATAAAGAGGAGTATACAGGAAAAACGGAAGGTTGTGAAGCTGAATGTAAAACGCCTGCTACCCTATCAATATCCTCATCCCCAGTAACAGCAGAACAATACCGCCAATTAATTCCGCTTTTGATTTAAATTTTTCCCCGAACAGCTGCCCTATTTTTACACCGGCAGCAGAAAGTAAAAATGTCGTTACCCCAATAATGGCAATTGCAAGCAGCAAATTTATTTTAAAAAAAGCAAAGGTTACCCCTACCATTAAGGCATCTATACTCGTTGCAATTGCCAGGGCAAGCATTCGTCCCGGGTTAAACGGGTCTTTTACAGTTTTTTCTTTTTCCCGGGAAAAACTCCCTATGATCATTTTGCCCCCAATGGAACCAAGAAGTATAAATGCAATCCAGTGATCATACTGCTGGATTTTCCCGGCAAAAAGCACCCCTGCAAAATAGCCGATTACCGGCATAAGCGCCTGGAAAAACCCAAAATACATTCCGGGAACAAAATACCTGATTTTTTTGGAATTATTTAACGCCAATCCCAGCGTTATTGAAACGGCAAAAGTATCCATGGATAAGCCGACAGCGATAATAATAATTTCCAATAAGCCCATAAAAACGGGGCCCCTTTATCTTCTGCTTTCAGCGCCCCCAGTAAGCTTCATTCCACCGCAGTTCGTCCTGCAAACGCGAAGGTTTTGTATCCCGGTCGATAAGCACAAATTCAATACCGCACATTTCTGCCCAATCGCGGAAATAGCCGGTATTAAGGGCAGTGGAATATACCGAATGGTGAGTCCCGCCCGAAATAATCCATGCTTCGGCAGCATCGCTTATGTTTGGATACGGTTTCCAGAGGGCGCGGGCTACCGGCAGCTTTGGCATTTCATTTCCAATTTTTACGGTTTCAACTTCGTTTACAATCATCCGGAATCGGCTGCCAAGATCCACCAGAGTTGCCAGAACAGCAGGGCCCGGGGCGGCATCAAAAACCATCCGGGCTGGGTCGGCTTTGCCCCCTATCCCCAAAGGATGAACTTCGATACGGGGTTTTTTTCCGGCAATTGATGGGCATATTTCCAGCATATGCGCGCCAAGTACAGCTTCCTCGCCGGGCATTAAATGATAGGTATAATCTTCCATAAAAGAAATGCCGCCGGGCAGCCCGTAAGCCATTACTTTGGCACTGCGTGTCAGCATAGACTGCTTCCAGTCCCCTTCTGCGCCAAAGCCATACCCCTGCTCCATAAGCCGCTGTATTGCAAGACCGGGCAATTGGGGAAGGCCGTGAAGGTCCTGAAAAGTAGTTGTAAGGGCGCCGGCATTTTCCGCATCCAGCATTCCCTTTAAAGCGATCTCAATTTTTGCCTGTTCCAGCAGGGCATTCCTGGCCGGACCGTCCTGCTTAAGTTCCGGCGCCAGGTCGTAAGAAGCTGCATATTCCTCCATCAGCTTTTCTGCCTGTTTGTTGTCTACACCCGCATATTTAACTGCAAGGTCGCCAATGCCCCAGGTGTTCACCTGCCAGCCCATCCTGATTTGGGCTTCGACTTTATCGCCTTCTGTTACGGCGACTTCCCGCATATTGTCTCCAAGCCTGAGTACAACAGAATCCATACCGTCTTTCCTGGCCATGGCAGCACGCATCCACATGCCCATCCGGCTGCGGACTGTCTTGTCCTGCCAGAAACCTGCCACAACTTTACGCGGGAGCTTCATCCTTGTATGGATATAACCATGTTCCCTGTCCCCATGGGCAGACTGGTTCAGGTTCATAAAATCCATGTCTATGGAAGCCCATGGTATATCGCGGTTAAACTGTGTATGGAGGTGGAGCAAAGGTTTGCGGTTTGCAGCCAAACCCTGTATCCACATTTTGGATGGCGAAAAGGTATGCATCCAGGTAATAATACCGGCGCAGGCGCTGCATGCATTTGCTTCTTCAAAAAGGGCGCGGATTCCAGCCGGTGATTTTGCCGTCGGCTTTAGCACCACTGTCCCTGGAAGAACATCGTCCCTGTTAAATTCCTCTGCCATAATCCGGGCGTGATCTGCAACTTGTTTTAGCGTGTCATCTCCGTAAAGATCCTGGCTCCCAACAAAAAACCAAAATTCAAATTTTTTAAGGTCCATGTTATCTTCTTCGCTCCCCAAAAAAATAGTATAGGCAAGTATACCATAAGCACTGCACTTTGTCGAATACCCGTATATACGTTTTAATAAAAATCAGGTATTTTGTTTTTATGTCCATAGAAGAAGTACGAAGCTATTTAAGACAGTGGAATAAATACAAGGATGTTATCGAATTTAATGTTTCCACCGCTACTGTGGAGCTTGCCGCTTCTGCGCTTGGGGTAATCCCGGCGCGGATTGCCAAGAGCATATCGCTTCGCGGGGCCGGAAACAACGCGATAATTGTTGTTGCAGCAGGCGATGTAAAGCTTGACAACCAAAAATTCCGCAGTTCGTTTAATTTTAAGGCAAGGATGTTAAACCCGGAAGAAGCGCTGGAGTATACCGGCCATGCCATTGGCGGCGTTTGCCCTTTCGCCCTAAAACCCCAGGTTGAAGTATACCTTGATGAATCGATGAAACGCTTTTCAACAGTGTTCCCTGCCTGCGGCAGCAGTAACTCGTGTATAGAACTTACGCTTCCGGAACTGGAAGAATATTCGCAATTTAAAGCCTGGGTAGATGTCTGTAAACCTGGAATCAGTGCTTAAAGTGCCGCGTCCCGGTAAAGACCATGGCAATGCCATGTTTGTCGCAGGCATCTATTGATTCTTTATCCCTTACCGACCCGCCGGGCTGAATAATTGCCTGTATCCCAGCTTTGGCCGCAGCTTCCACTACATCGGCAAAAGGGAAAAATGCGTCAGAGGCAAGTACGCGGGCGGGCTTCCCGTCGGCAATACCTTTTCCTGCAAATAACGGGTTTTCTGCGGCTGCCTTAATTGCCGCGCCGCTTCGCTCAAGGGCCTGTTCCGCCGCCCAGATGCGGTTGGTTTGGCCGCCCCCTATACCGAGTGCCGCCCCCCCCTTTACAACAACAATGGCGTTGCTCTTTACATAACTCACCGCTTTTAGCCCAAAGATCATATCGGCTATATCAGAATTATCGGGGGCGGCTTTTGTTACAGTCTCCCATTTTTCCAGCAGCCTGCGGTCTGCGCTTTGAACCAAAAGTCCGCCATCCACTGCAATGCACTCAAATTTATCGCGGGGGGCATAGCGGGCTTTCATTACCCGGAGGTTCTTTTTTGTTTTAAGGATATTGAGCGCTTCGTCTTCAAAATCGGGGGCAACAACAATTTCCAAAAAGAGTTCCGCCAGCTTTGCCGCAGTAAGCGCATCGACCTTTACCGTACATGCAACAATGCCGCCGAAAATAGAAACCGGATCGCAAAGATACGCCTTTTCATACGCTTCCAGGAGCGATGAGCCAAGCGCAATTCCACATGGGGTATTATGTTTTACCGCAACACAGAGGGGGGAAAAACCGTTATCGTGAATACCAAATTGATTCAGATCATCCCCATTGGCCGCAGCGGGATCATCCGGTAAACCAAAAGCACATGCTGTTTTCCAGGCAAGGTCAAGATCCCGGATATTGTTGTAGCCCATCTCTTTGCCATTAAGCTGCTCCATGCCCCCCATGGCACCAACGGTATCTGCGGCAAGGTACAGCGCGGCGCTCTGATGGGCGTTTTCGCCGTAACGGAGCGACTGCGCTTTTTTTAGCGGCAGCGGCCAGTATGCAGGAAACGCTTCGTTTGCCTGGCCCACTTCCAAAAGGTACCGGGAAACGGCTGCATCGTAGGCAGATGTCAGGTTAAAGACTTTTCCCGCAAGCATCTTTTTAAAATCAACAGGCACCGTCCCGGATTTTATATACCCGATCGCCTGTGCATAATCAGCCGGGTCTGTAAGGACAATAAGGCTGCGGTAGTTCTTTGCGGCGGAACGAAGCATCGTCGGCCCGCCTATGTCAATAAATTCTATCGTCTCTTCATCGCCAAGGCCTGCCTGAACCTTTTCAAAAAAAGGGTAGAGGTTTACACAAACAAGGTCGATAGTTCCAAGGCCAAGTTTTTTTAGTGTCTCCATATGCGAAGGGTCTTCCCTGCGCGCGAGGAGCCCGGCATGAATTGCCGGGTGCAGCGTTTTAACCCGCCCGTCAAGGCATTCGGGAAACCCGGTAACCGAAGAAACCTCGGTAACGGGAATTTTTTGTTCCGAAAGAAATTTAAAAGTACCGCCTGTAGACAATAGTTCCCAGCCGTCGCCGGCCAGGAAAGACGCCAGCCCATCAATGCCCGATTTGTCAAAAACGCTGATCAAAGCCCGTTTGCCCATAACTTTTTCCTTCTATAATAAATACCGGTTTAATTAATGTAGGCGGCCGAGCATTATTGCTGCCGCTTCTACTATAGCGATATGTTCTTCTTTGTGTATACGTCCGGCAAGGCTGTCTGCCGTGTCACCTGGCAGTACGGGGACTTTCCGCTGAAGCAGGATTGGCCCCGTATCTGTCCCCGCATCTACCACATGGACCGTGCAGCCCGACTCTTTTTCCCCGGCAGCAAGGACAGCCTCGTGGACATTTGAACCGTACATACCTTCCCCGCCGTATTTTGGGAGCAAGGCAGGGTGTAGGTTGATGATCCGCCCCTGGTACTCAACAAGTATCTGCCCGCAGAGGATAGAAAGGAAACCTGCCAGTATAATTAATTCTGCCTGGTAATCCACGGCAATTTTTAAAACCCTGTCGGAAAGTTCTTTGCGCCGCTCCCCTTTGGGAAGTTTTTTGTCTCCCTCTTCGGTAAAGACAGGTATGCCTGCTGCCCCGGCCCGCTTAAGTGCATAAACACCGCTCCGATCCGAAACAACAGCGGCGATATGCCCGTCGTCTGCAGTAAAGCGGCCCGCTTTTTCCGCATCAATTAATGCCTGGAGGTTTGTACCGCCCCCCGATACCAAAACGACTATATTCATTCGAATACTACTTCTGCCTTGCCGGTTCCCTGAACAACACTGCCTATTTCCCAGGCAGGGTACCCGCTGTTGTCCAGGTATTCCAGCGCCTGCTTCGCATCGCCCTTCTTAACCGCCATTACAAAACCAATCCCCATATTAAAGGTATTGAACATCATTTTTCGCAGTACATTGTCTGCCTTAATCATTTCCCTCCCGGCATTTTCTGCCACAGCGCTGGTTACTTTTAATTCAGCGGCCCCTGCGGCTATACGGTTAAAAATGGCAGGGATAACCCAGGATTTACCATTAATAAGCGCATGAAAAACCTGGCTCTCCGGTGCGTTCGAAAGCCCGGGCGGGAACATCCGTGGTATGTTTTCGTAAAAACCGCCGCCTGTAATATGGGCCATGCCATGGATTGGAATTTTTTCCATTAAACCAAGGACCGGTTTTACATATATCCGCGTCGGCTCCAGCAAAGCCATGCCCAGGGGCATTCCGCCAAAATCCTCGCCAAGGTTTGGCAGTGCCTTGCGGATCAGGCTGAACCCGTTTGAATGGGGGCCGGAAGATGCAAGCCCCAGAAGCACGTCCCCTTCCTGTATGGCGCTTCCGTCAATTATTTTTTTCCTGTCTGCAATGCCGACTGCAAAACCGGCAATATCGTACTTGCCTTCTTCGTAAAAGCCGGGCATTTCCGCTGTTTCGCCCCCCAAAAGCACACAACCAGCTTCTTTACAGCCTTTTGCAATTGACTCAACAAGTTTTGCGGCAACACCTGCGCTAAGTTTACCGCAGGCAAGGTAATCAAGGAAAAAAATGGGTCGGCCGCCGTGGCACAGTATGTCGTTGACGCACATGGCAACGCAGTCTATGCCCACTGTATCGTATTTTTTTAATTGAAATGCTATTTCAAGTTTGGTTCCAACACCGTCGGTCCCGGAAATGAGTACAGGCTCTTCCATATCACTGGCGATATTTTGCAGGGTAAACATTCCCGCAAAACTACCTATGCCGCTCAGGACAGAATTGCCCAAACGGCCTTTTGTAGCCTGGGCCAAATCCCGGTATTTTTCTACAGCAAGATAGCCTTCTTTTATGTTGACGCCTGCTTCCTTATAATCCATGTATAACAGCAGAATACCAAAAAACGGGGAAAAAACCTAGTGAGCCGGATCATACAGAAACGGCAGCAGGCACAAGGCCGGTCTTAGCTGGGGTTAACCGGCACGCCGGATGCGTTTTCGCTGCCAGCCATTTGTTCCTGCATTTTTAAAAGCTGATCGATTTCCTTAAAAATAAAATCCCGGTAATGACTGTTTAATTCCTTGAACAGCCCGACAAGTTTAATGTACTGTTCGCTGTCATCCTCTGCAAACATTTTTCCTTCTCCATGACGGAGCCATTGTTCGTTTACCTTGAATGAAGAACAGATTAATTTGATTAGCCGGTTGTTCACTCTGCGCTTTTCTGTTTCAATACCAGCAAGGTATCCGGAAGAAAGCGCAATTACCTGAGAAAAACTTACCTGGGTCATATCAAGAGCCCTGCGCAGTTCCTTAACACGTTGATTGATTTCGTAATATTTTTTTTGTTCCACGTTGTAAACAATAGTGGATATAACAATGTAATGCAAGTTAATGTTGAATTTTTTAAAATAATTTTTCCTTTTAATTTATTCTTTTTGCTATTTCAAAAAATATTCTTATCAATGAAAATTTTATTATTTAAAATTGCGCAGCAAAAAATTACATTTGGCAAAAGAGCAACTCTGCAAACAAAAGGTTTTTAGAGGTGCCCCTGTTTATAGTTGTTCACCCGCAACAGGGATAGGATATTCGCCGGAAAAACAACCCAAACAAAAACCGCCATTCCCGGTAAGCCCGGAAAAATTCGGGTCGATTGATCTTAGCAATCCTTCTATACTTATAAAAGCAAGACTGTCTGCACCCAAAGAAGCGCATAGTTCATCCACCCCGCCATTGGCATTGCTGATCAGGTCTTTGCGGTGCGGGGTATCAATGCCAAAATAACAGGGGCAGCGTACCGGCGGCGAACAAATCCTTATGTGTACTTCCCTGGCGCCTGCAGCCTTTAGTATATTAACAAGCCTGCGGGAAGTAGTGCCGCGTACAATAGAATCATCAATTATAACAACACGTTTTCCGCGGACTTCCCTTTCAATAATATTGAGTTTTACAAGTACTGCTTTTTCCCGCATTCCCTGGTTAGGGGCAATAAAAGTACGCCCTACATATTTGCTTTTTACAATCCCCAGGCCAAAAGGCGTACCTGTCGCCCTGCCATAACCAATTGCGGCAGGTACACCGGAGTCTGGCACGCCGACAACCAAATCGGCGGAAATCCCGGATTCTTTTCCCAGGGTTTCCCCTGCCCGTATCCTTGACCCGTAAACATCTATCGAATCTATTACACTGTCCGGCCTTGCAAAGTAAACATATTCAAAAGAACAAACAGCGCGGCGGGTTTTTTCGCTGAATGTAAACGAAAGCACATTATCCTCGCGGATTATAACAACTTCCCCTGGCTCTATGTCGCGGACAAATTCGCCGCCTACTGCATCGATGGCACAGGATTCACTTGCAAGAACCCAGCCGTTGTCCAATTTACCCAAACATAACGGCCTTATCCCATTCGGGTCCCTTGCCCCTACCAATGCGTCGCCTGTCAGGAGCACCAGCGCATAGGAACCCTTAATAAATTTAATTGTATCTGTAAGGGCTTTTTCCAGGCCCTTTTTGTAATTTTTTGCGATTAAATTGATGATCACTTCACTGTCGCTTGTAGAGCCAAAACCAACGCCGGCATCTTCCAGCAATTCGCGTACCACGTCTGCATTGGTTAGGGCGCCGTTGTGGGCAACAGCAATGGAGCCAAGTTTAAAATGGCTTACAAAGGGTTCTACATTTTCTATGCCGGTGTTATGCGATGCAGAATAGCGTACATGGCCTATTGCCGCAAAGCCTTTAAGGCTGGAAAGCACATCGCTTGTAAAAACTTCCCCAACAAGCCCCGGGCCTTTGCGGCATTCTATAACCCCTTCCGGTTTTTCCCCGCTGCGGCCGGCAATGGCTGCAATCCCCGCGCTTTCCTGGCCGCGGTGCTGTAGCGAAAAAAGTCCGTAATAAACAAGGGGAACGGCATCTTTTTTCTGATCGGTAAAATATACCCCAAAGACACCGCATTTTTCATGTAATTTACCGTCGTGCATCATCACAGATCTATCACACTTTCTTTTGCCAAATCTTCCTTCATTATTGCCCTAAGGTTTTCCAGCTTTTTTCTTATTTCAGGGTATTTTATGCCCAGAATTTCCGCAGCAAGGTATGCGGCATTTGCTGCATTGTCCACACCGACAGTCGCAACCGGCACAGATTTGGGCATCTGTACAATGGAATACAGCGCATCAACACCGTTTAAAGCCCCGGATGCCAGCGGCACACCAATTACCGGGATCGTTGTTTTACTGGCAATTACGCCGGGAAGGTGCGCAGCCAAACCTGCGCCGGCAATAATAACTTCTGCCCCATCCTGCACAATTTCGGCAATGGCCTCTTCCAGCAGTTCCGGGCTGCGGTGGGCGGAAACGGCCCTGGAATTAAATTCAATGCCAAGTTCCCTTAGCACATCCGCTGCTTTCTTCATTGTTGCCCTGTCGGATTGGGAACCCATAATAATCGCTGCTTTCACACTGCCAGATTACCATATCGCGGATAGCTATTCAATTATGCCCTGCAGGGCCGCCCTGCAGAACCGCTGCAGGAGTCAGGTATCCCAAAAACTTCATTTATTGTAAAATACCACCAGATTCCGTATATGATGGGAGGAAACTTATGAAACCAAAGAGTGCAGAGTGGACTATCTCAATTGCCTTTTCCCTGTTCGGCCTTGTTTTTTTTCTGGTAGGAATAGGTATTACCGTAAGCACTTTTACAAAAAAAACCAAATATATTGAACACAATGCCGTTATTTCCCAAATAATGCCTTACACAGATTCTGACGGCGATACTTCGCACCATGTATATGTTGATTATACGGTAGACGGCAAAAAATACCATGAACTCCTGGGGCATTACAGTTCCAGTATGCGTACCGGGAAAAGAATTACAATATACTATGATCCCGACTCCCCGGGAAACATAATAGCAGGCGGTGGGGCAGAGTACACTATGTTATTGTTCCCCGGCATGGGGGCTTTGTTTTTTATCATTGGTGCATCCATGACAGGCCATAGAATAAAAAAAGGGAGACTAAAAAAAGTATTAAAAAGCAGCGGTGAATTAATAAACGCGGAATTTATCGAAGCAGCCATTAACCGATCATACAGCGTAAACAACCGGCATCCATACCAAATTTTCTGTAGATGGAACGATTCGACTACACAGACAGATTATACCTTTAAAAGCGAAAACTTTTGGGATGACCCAATGCCGGCTATCCAGGCAAAAGGGGTAACTACTGTCCCCGTATATATAGACAGGTACAACCCCAAAAAATATTATGTTGATATTGAGGATCTGCTTGGCTAGTGTCCTGTCTAATAATTCTGGCGTATCAAAACCAGACACCGTTCTTCGCCCAAAAACGGCACGGCAAGCGGGATTAGTTCTGTCTGCCCGGACAGGCTGTTAAGCTCTTTCTGCGCTGTACCATGTTTCCCCTTATAAGCCGCAATTGCCCCGCCTTTTTTTAAAAGGCGGGCAAGCCCGGCAGCAAAACCGTTATCCAGCGGGCTTAAGGCGCGAAGAACAAGGCAGTCAAATTGATGCTGCGCAATTTTTTCCCATTCAGCTTCTTCGACCAGGACCCGCGAAAGTTCCAGGCCGGGAAAAGCAGCATTCAGCACGGCAGCCGTGTTCCGCAAAAAACCTGCGCGCCTGCCCATCCGTTCAATCAGGGTTACCTGTATATCGGGCAGGCAAACTGCCAGTGGTATGCCGGGCAAGCCCGCGCCCGAACCGGCATCTGCCAATGTTTTACCTTTACCCGGATGCCCGGGGCTGCCGGCAGCTATGCCCAACAGCCCGGCAATATGCCCAAGCGGCGCCAGTGAGTCAAGGATATGTTTTACGATCAATGTTTCACGGTCATCTGCTTTTACAAGGCCATAGGCAGGGTTAAAACGCTCAATTTCCTCTATATATAACTGCAGTGCCCCAAAAATATCGTTAAAGCGGGTTTTAATAAAAAATGCTGCGGTTTTATCCACAGCACAAATTTGATTAAGCCCTTCGGCAAGAAGTTTCACTTACTTTCCCTTTCGCCGCTGCTCCCGAATCGCCAGTATTATTATCCATGTCAAAAAAGCAAGCACCAATACCGATGCGATAATTACCGGGATTATATCTTTCTTTGTTTCCTGTACAGGCACAAACGGCAGATCGGGGTTACCGGAAGCTTCGCCTACTGGGGCGCCAAACATAACAAGGACAATAATTGTACAGGTAATAAACGTTAAACCGATAACGATAAGGGCAATTATCGAGACCCTCCGTACAGCAGGGCTGCTCTTTTTGGACAGGGCTAAAACTGCGATAAAACCAGCCGGGATTAACGCTATAAAACCTAAAAAGATCATATAAAGTGCCGCATGTCCTTGTCTTCCTGGAACCCGCTCCATTTACCGACCGCATAAGAAGCAAAAGAGCAGAACATGGCGTCCAAAAAAGCCCCAATGGAAACAAGGTAAAAAGCCATAGGTTTAAGGATCAGGTAGCCAGCCTCGAAGCCTTTGCCATAGTACATGCTTAACACAGCCAGCGCGGTAAAGGCGCCGTTTCCCGGGTGGCCTGCCAGGCAAAAAGAAATTAATAAAGCATATAAGCCAATTGTTACGACATCTTTTAAGGCAATCCCCAAACGCGAATAGGAATTAATGATTACGATAAACGAAACTGCGGCAACCATAGCGCTTCCCGCACGTCCGAATATCGAAAAAAGGCTTATCGTTACCGCATTGGAACGGCGGCGCACGCCAAGGTTTTCTTTTACATGACGGTACATAACAGGCAGGGTAAAATTTATGTCCCCGGAAAAAAAAGCGGCAAAGGCTGTCCCAAGCGAACCGTACAGGCTGACCCACGGGTTAATCTTTGGCTGTAGGATCAAAAGGAAAAGGGGGAAAATCCCAAAAGCCAGGACAACCGAAAAAATACCCAGTAAAAGGATAAGGTCGCGGAACACATCGGAACGCAGTACAGTGTTATAACGGATGGCCCAGTATGCAGCAAGGGCTATGATAACCACTACCAGGATCTCGGAAAAAAACGCCGCAACATGGTAAAAAATACGGGAAAGCGAATCGCCCAGGGAAAGCACGGGCTTGGAATAGTTCCGGTCCAGCCCAAGGCCCATGGCAAGGAAAAATGCAAGGAACCAGGCAGGCAGCAGGTAAACGCCGTCGTTAACCAGCGCCTTAAAAAGATTGGGGGGGAAAAGCCCCAGTGCCAGATCGGGAATATGGAGGGATACAGTTTCGTATTGTTCTTCTATTAAAATAGGGATCCTGGCAGGGGAAAACAGAAGGGTTACGATTATCCCCAGGGTAATAATAAACAGCCCGCCGCCAATCATTACCAAAAAAGAGCGCCCCAGCAAGGGCCAGAATTCCCTGTCCTGGCGGAGTTCATAAATGGCAATTACCAGCGAAAAAAACAGCATGGGGATGGCTGCATAACGCCCTATATTCAGGGCAAAATGCTCGAGCCAGGACATGGCGGAAAAGACAGTCTGGTTTTCTTCAGGCAGTAAAAAGCCCAGCACAATCCCCAGTGCCGAGCCAATAAGCAGTTTTATCCAGATTTTCATGGTTTATAATACTTTATTGAAAAACTCCTGACAAGACTGCATACATTATATAGTTGAAAAAAAGCGCATTTAGCCGATATAATCTAATAAGAGGGTTTTTTGGAACAGTTGTTGAAGCAGGTCCTGGATCCTGCGCCTATTGGGAAAGTTGAACTCTTTAATTCCCTTCTGGACAGGGAAATAAACTTTATAAAAGAGCATTCATGCATCATTAATCTGCGAAAAAAAGCTAAACTCTTTTCCATAGGCCAAAAGGCAGAGCGCTTTTATGTACTCCAGGAAGGGGCTATCCGCGTCTACAAACCGCGCGATGACGGCGGGCACGATGAACTGGCGCAATATGCACCGGGAGACACTATAGGGGATTTCGACTTTGCCCGCAAGGCCCAATACGATGCATATGCAGAGGCAACAGAAGACTCGGTTCTGGTCATGTTCCCCGGCATGGGCTTTTCCATGGATGATTTTACGACAGAAGAACCGTATATTGTATCGCGCATACTCCTTAATTCAATAGTTATGATGACCGGCAGGATCAAATCGACCCAGAACATACTGGTGGAGAACCTTTCCTGGGTAAATGAGCTCCACCGCCGGGCTTATGAAGACCCCGGGACCGGCCTTTACAAACAGACCTTCCTAACCGACGAAATCAACCGCATTTTGGAAGAACCCATGGCCTTAATTATGCTAAAGCCGGACCGGTTTAAAATACTGGTCGATTCACGGGGCCACGAAGCGGGGGACGAGGCAATGGTGCGCATTGCGATGATCCTAAAATCCTTTACCCGCAAAATCGACCGGGGTTGGGCGATACGCTTTAAGAGCAACGAAACCGGCCTTTTAATAAACAGGTGCCCAAAGCCAATGGCAGAAAAAATAATTAAAGACCTCAGCCAGGAAATAGAATCCATGGAAAGCGTCCCCGCCCAGGGGACGACCCCGGCTTTTTCCTTTACCGGGACCATTGCCTGGTCGGTATGGCCCATGGACTGCCCAACCTGGGACACTTTGTTTCAGGGAACCTATGCATTGCTTCTGGAGACCTGGAAAACAAACGGTGGGAAAGTCGCCCATTACATTGGGAAGGAAAGAAAATGACTACCCTCCCCCCCATTCAAAACCCTGTACTGCGAAATTCTTTTCTTTTTTCCGAGATGAGCGAACTGGAATTTATCGCTGTGCTTGCCTTTATGGAACGGCGGGTAATAAAGAAAAAGGAAACTATTTTTAACGAAGGGGACCTTGGCGAAGATATGTTCATCCTGCTTTCCGGCGGGCTTTCTGCCAGCAAAAAGCAGTCCGACGGGACACAACGCTGGATGTTCGATATAGTCCCGGGGAATTTTCTGGGGGAGATGTCGATAATTGCCAATGAGCCCCGGTCGGCAACGATTGTCGCAAAAGATGAATCAGAGCTGATGGTCCTGCAGGGTATTGATTTTTACCGCATCGTTTTTGATCACCCCATGATAGGCATTAAGATGCTTAATTCCATTGGCGCCGTTCAAAACGGCTGGCTGAACCAGAATTCAAAATACCTGCGGGACTTAATCCAGTGGGGCGAAACTGCGCGTCGCCGTGCAATAACCGATGAGCTTACCGGCCTTTATAACCGGAATTTTCTGGAGGAGTCCATTAAGGATCGTTTTAAGATTGGTGCGGTCGGTGCAAGAAAAATGTCCCTTATAATGATGGATTTGGATAAAGTACATGAGATAAACGACCGGTACGGCGCTGCCGGGGGGGACAAGGTAATTATTGCCGTGGCAGAAATCCTTAAAACCATGGGGCGCCCCGGCGATATTGCGGCACGGCTTTCGGGGGATGAATTTGCAATACTCCTCCCCGACACAAGCGGCGACGACGCGGTAACCGTGGCAGAAAAAATACGGGAAAGGGTAGCCGCACAGCAGATTAGTTTAATACCGGCCGGAGGAAACCAAACCGAGGAAATTCATACAAGGACAAGCATGGGCATTTCCGCAGCGCCAAAGCATGCGAACAATGTCCGCGATCTGGAATTTACCGCCGATATGGCGCTAAAGAAAGCAAAAGAAAAGGGGCGAAACAGGGTAGAACTGTATGGCTGATTATAAAAAATTCAGTTGACATTACAGGTATCCCTGTCTAAATTTAAAGGGACGGGCCATTTTCAAAACTCTGTAAGTTTCGAAAAAGCCTCGAATAAAAAAAATAAGGAGCTTGACCAATGGCAGGAACTATCGGCATAAAGCAAGCCAATGGGAATTTTTATTCCATCCTGGAAGAAAACTCAGCAGTTAAGAAGCGCCTTGTCCTTACAACCGTCCACGACGACCAAAAAAGCGTACAAATTGATTTATACAAAAGCACGACAAAAACCATGGCAGATTCCATGTACATTGGCAGCATTGTTGTGGAAAATATTGAGCAAAAACCCAAAGGGGAGCCCTCCATCGAGATGACCCTGGGATCAACCAGTGACGGTTCCATATCTGCCTCTGCCATAGATTTAGCTAACCCGGAAAACGAACACCACCTTAGTATTTCCCTTAAATCCCTGGAAGAAGACAAAAACGAGTACCCGGATTTTGACCTGGATTCCGGAACCAAGCAAAAAAACAAGTTCGAAGCCATAAACCCAAGCCGGAAATTCCCCTGGCTTGTAATAATTATAATTGGCCTTGTACTGGCCCTTATCTGCCTTGGCTTATGGTTCTTCCTTTTTAGGAACAAAGGCAACCAGGCACAGCAAACGGACGCCCGGCAGGCACCGGCGGCAATTGCGGTACAACAAGAGCCGCGCGAACAGCCGGCCCCTGTAACGCAGCAGGAGGCAGCCCCGCCGGCAGCACAGCCTGTAACTGAGGCGCAAGCAACAGAAAAACAGCCGGTAGTTATAGAAAAGCCGCCGGCGCCGCAGCCACAGGCCAGGCCAAGGACACGCAGCACCGCGCCTGTTTATTCATTTAATGTTCCACAAACCATACCACCCGAGGGTATTGCCTATACTATACGTTGGGGCGATACACTTTGGGATATTTCGGAGGCATTCTATCGTAATCCAAGGCATTATCCTTATATTGTCAGGTCTAACGGTATACGCAATCAAAACCTTATCGTTGCCGGCACAGAAATTACCATTCTTCCAAGGGACCAATAAAACGGTAAAAATTCTATCCTGCATCTTTTTTTTAACCTTCACAATAAACTCCTGTGATGCAAAGGGCGCGGCAGAATTTTCCCGCAAGGATGCCCTGGAAAATCTGCAGAATGGAAATATAAGCTTTATCCTGGAAATGGATCTTTCCCAAATCGATCAATTGGTAAAGCTGGACCCTTCGGCGCCGTTTTACGCAGGCCTCTTGGTGGAATCTGCCGGGGACAAAGCCCGCTCGGCACGCCTTTTCGAAGCCGCCCTTGAAAGCCCCATCCCAAAAGTAAAAAGCGAAGCCTGCCGCAAACTAATCCCCGCATTGGCAGAATTAAAAGACACAAACCAGGCAAGGCGGGTACTGGATATTATCGCAAAAGAAAAAGTGCCCAAAGGGGAAGCGCCTTTTGAAGAATATACCCCCTTAAAGGGGGCAGCGTTATATGTGCTTGGCCGCTATGGGGAAGTCCTTGGCCTTTTTAATAATGGCCCCAGCACCACTTTGCAATTCTCTTCCGGCACCTCATCGGAAAAAGCAGCAGAGGAGCTAAACTCATGGATAGCGGCGTTGTTACTGCTTTCTGCTGTAAGGCAGGAAAAACCCGGCCTTATTACATTAACAGAACTGCGGCCATTCCTCCTGGACAGGGAAGTAAATGACGCCTACCGTTGGGCCTTCGAAGAGATGATCACATTAAGCGGCTATGTGCTGCCCAATGCGGAAAGGACCGCAGCTGCCGGCAGGATCGACGCATCAACAAGGGACTATTCAAAAGCCCTGGCAAATTTTGACAGGGTACAGAGTTCCCAACTTTCGCTGTTTTTCCGCCACCCTGCCCTGCTTGGGGACCTTGGCCGTTCCTATGCCGCATCCAGCCGCGACAAAGGTTTTAAGCTGTTCACCGATTGGGAAAGCGCCATACGTACAGGGAAAAACAGCCCTGTTAATCTGGGGGTGTCACGCCAGGCCGATACCGCCGGGTTCGGTAATGATGATCTGGACAGTATAAGGTATTACCTCCTGTTTTACGCAGGAAGGATCAAGCGGCAGCAGGGGAAGCACGGCGAAGCGAAGGACCTGTTTACCCGCGCCCTGGCACTTTCGCCGGATCCTGTTCAAAAAGATTCCTGCATTTGGTACATACTTAATTCCGCACTAACCGACAAACCAGATACCGTACCGGCATTGATCAGAAACTACGCCGGTATCTGGAACGATGATAAAAACTTCTCCGACATCCTCGACAGGGTTTCCGTCTACCTTATCGGCCAGAAAAAATGGGGCGACATGGCAGATGTTTTTGCCTCTATCCGCAATGGGAAGGACGGGCCGGTAATCGCCCGGTACGCTTACCTTGTAGGAAGGGCTGTATCGCTTGGGTATATCTCCGGCAAAAACCTGGCTGCAAGGGACTATTATTCCATTGCATACGAAGAGGGGGGCGGATCTTTTTATTACCGCGCCCTTGCCGCATCCCACCTGGGAAAAACAGTAGTACCGGTAAAAACCGGCAGCCAAAATTCCAGAAAGGAAATTTTTCCCCATGCGGCAGAACTGGAATTTTTTATAAAGTTTTTTGAATTCGGCGCTTCGTCCTACGCAATGGCTTATGTACGGGAAAACGCCCCCCGCTATACCAAGGGGGAACTGCGTACCCTTGCGGGCACCTTCGCAGCGTCGGAACGTTACCTGGAGTCGATCCAGATAACTGGCCTCTTTATGCGCCGCGACCACTATGAGATGGAAAAGGCTGATCTGGAACTGTATTACCCTAAACCCTACCCGGAGCTTATAGAACGGAACGCCCGGAACAACGGCCTACACCCTTCTTTATTTTACGGTTTAATCCGGGTAGAGAGCGCCTTTACCCCGGCCATTGCTTCACATGCCGGCGCAATCGGCCTGGCGCAAATAATGCCGGCCACGGGAAAAGCAGTCGCGGCATCCATTAAAAACAGGGGCGGGCCGGACTACGCCGCAGATGGGGAAATTGACCTGACTAACCCGGAAATCAATGCCCACATGGGGGCATTCTACCTTAAAGACCTAACCAACAGCATGGGCAGCCCCATGCTTGCCCTTTTGGCATACAATAGCGGCCCGGCCCGCATAAACCGCCTGCGCCGTGCCGCCCCAGCGCTCCCGGAAGATATATTCCTGGAAACAATTACCATTGCCGAAACCCGGAACTACGGCAAGCAGGTTACCGCAGCTGCAGCCGCTTACGGTTACCTTTATTACAGCATGTCCATGCACGATGTCGTAAACAGTATATTCAGGTAAATCCCCTCCCCTGAAGTGCCGATAATCAATATGTATAATTATTGCCATTCGGAGGGGAGTTTTGCCCGAAAAAAACAATTTTTCCATACGTCTTGTTTCTAACCTGGCAGGGGTAACCTGTATACTGGCCGGTTTGCTGCTTGCGATTTCCATGGGGGCTGCCCTTTTTGGCTGGAATTTTATAAACAGCGCCCCTGGGGGGTTTTTTACCGGCGCATACGGCATGGCTGCCTTTTTTATACCAGTCTTCCTTATTTGGGCTGCAGCTATTCTCTTCGACCCGGTTTTTAGGCCCGGCAGGGTATTTCTCCTGGCATTAACAATAATCCCCTTCCTTACGCTGGCTCTTGGTTTTTCCCTTATACGTGATTTTGAAACCCGCCGCCTGGAAATGCCCATACTGGACAGCATAGGCCCGGGCGGGCTTTCCCTTGCGGTAATTACCCTTACAATACTGGAATGCCTGGGAATCCTGCTACTAAAGAGGGCCCTCTTTTCCGGGAAAAAACCTGTTCCTGCAGTTTCCAGGGCCGCGGCGGCAAATCCTCCTCTTTCTGTAAATATACATGAAAAAACTACGGAAAATACAATTAACACGGTAATTGTAAATACAACGCCGGAAAGCCCGGCAGCGGCTGCAGAGAACAATGCTATACCGGCAGAGCCGACAACAGCCGGGGCTGCCATAGCTACTGCAGCTGCCCCGGAAACTTCGCCAATACATAAAATTTCAAACGAACCTTACAAGCTTCCTGAATGGGACCCGCTAAAGAGCCCTGCCGCCATAACAGAAACCAAAACGGAACAGGATATTGATGAAGAGGAACAAATCCTCGTTCTGGAAAATTCGGTTTTTTCACCTTATTCACAATTAAGCAAGGAAAAGTCAAATAAAGAGACAGACGAAACAACAAGCTCATGGACAGCTCCGGAAGAAGCAAACCTTGATTGGGGGCCAGACCTGGTCGAGAGTTTTAAAATGGAAGCCCCCGTGGAAGAAACAGAAGCGGCAGACGAGCCGGTAGAAGGGAACAATTTTAGCGAGCTGGATAATGCCAGCTTTGATCAATTTAACGAAGACTGGCTCCCCGATGACCCGTTTGAAACAGCAGAAGACACCCCCCCAGCAGCAAAAAAAAAACTTAGAAAACCAAAAAGCGGCTATTCGGTACCGGTAGACGGGATACTAAAAGAATACCCCGACGGGCAGTATTGGATTGTTGATGAAGAATCGCACAAGGAAGGCCAGGTACTCAGGGAAACCCTTAGCGAGTTCGGTATTCAGGCGGAAATAACAGGGATTAGAAAAGGCCCGGTAATTACCATGTTCGAAATACTCCCGGCCCCGGGGGTAAAACTTTCCAAAATAGTTAATTTGCAGGACAACATTGCGCTGCGCCTGGCTGCATCCAGCGTCCGCATTGTTGCGCCAATACCAGGTAAACATGCTGTCGGAATCGAAGTCCCCAACAGGAAGCGGAACATCGTTTCGTTCAGGGAAATAATCGAAGGGGAACTATCGAACAAAAAAGAGAAGAACAGGGACGAGATCCCTGTAGTACTTGGTAAAGGAATAACCGGCGACGCCGTTACCGTAGACCTTTGCCAAATGCCACACATCCTGATAGCCGGCGCGACCGGGTCGGGAAAATCGGTCTGTGTTAATTCGATGATCCTTTCTATACTTTACCAGCTTTCCCCGGTGGAATGCCGCCTTATTTTAATCGACCCCAAAATTGTGGAATTAAAACTTTACAACGACATCCCCCATCTTTTAACGCCGGTGATCACCGAGCCAAAGCGCGCATTCCAGGCACTGCAGTACTGCATCTTTGAAATGGAACGCCGTTATGCCTGCCTTGATTCCATGGGCGTCCGCGATATACGAAGCTACAATAAAAGGATTAAGGAACGAAACATTGCAACAGAACATATGCCCTATATTGTGGTTATTATTGACGAGTTCGCCGACCTTATGGCGACCACCGGCAAGGAACTTGAATCTACGGTGGCGCGGCTTGCCGCGATGAGCCGGGCTGTCGGCATTCACCTTGTCCTTGCCACCCAGCGCCCGTCCATCGATGTTATTACCGGTTTAATAAAGGCAAATATCCCCAGCCGCATTGCCTTTATGGTCGCAAGCAAAATGGACAGCCGCATAATAATCGATATGGTAGGCGCCGAAAAACTCCTTGGCAAGGGAGACATGCTTTACACCGGCGCCATGGATCCATTCCCGATCCGTATGCAGGGCGCATTTATTTCCGAAGAAGAAGTAGAAAATGTGGTTGAATATGTTAAAACCCTGGGCGAGCCGGAATACATCGACGATGAAATGTTTTTCGATGAAGAAGACGGGGAAGCCAGCGGCGCCCCCTTTACCGAAGGCAATGACCCGCTTTTCGACAAAGCCCTGGAAGTGGTTAAAACACAGGGCAAGGCCAGCGCCAGTTTTATCCAGCGCCGCCTTAAAATCGGCTATAACCGTGCCGCCCGCCTTGTCGAAGAAATGGAGCAGCGGGGCATAGTAGGCCCCGCCCAGGGGTCCCGGCCAAGAGAATTGCTGCGGGCGGTGTAATATGTTACACTTACTTCCATGGCCGCAGATTATGTGGTTGAAACCGGAAAAGCTTTACCGCTGGGTGCGACAGTTACCGCAAGAGGGGTAAATTTTTCCCTTTTTTCCCGCCATGCCGACGAAGTAACACTTGTTCTGTTTGAAAATGCAAAAAAAGACAGCCCCTATAAAGAAATAAAACTCGACGCGAAGAAAAACAAAAGCGGCGATGTCTGGCATTGCCACATCAGCAAGCTTGGCGAAGGCGCATGTTACCTTTACCGGGTTAATGGTCCCTATATACCGGAAAGGGGGATGCGTTTTAACCACAACAAATGTTTAATTGACCCTTATGCAAAGGCGTTAAGCTCATTAAGCAATTGGAATATAAAAGCATGCCTGGGGTATGACCCAAAAGACCCGGCTCAGGATCTTTCTTTTTCTAAAAATGACGACCTTTTAAACCAGCCGCGCTGTATAGTCGTCAATGACGATTTTGACTGGCAGGGGGACCTGCCGCTCAACTACCCGCTGCGTTTCAGCGTGCTGTATGAAACGCATGTTAAAGGGCTTACTGCCCATCCCGATTCCGGTATTGAACATAAAGGGACTTACCGGGGGGTTATCGAAAAAATTCCTTTTTTTAAAAAACTGGGGGTAACCAGCCTGGAGTTCCTTCCCCTGCAGGAATTTAACGAGCATGAATACCCGCGCATAAACCCGAGAACCGGGGAAATACTGTCAAACTACTGGGGATACTCGACAGTTGCTTTTTTCGCTCCAAAAGGATCGTATGCGTCCAGCGCTGATCCCGGCGGCCAGGTCCGGGAATTCAAGACAATGGTGCGGGAACTCCACAAGGCCGGGCTCGAAGTAATACTCGACATAGTGTTTAACCACACCGGAGAAGGGAATGAACTTGGCCCTACTTT
>Ga0082212_10000218_pt1 | contig 84804 bp, 71 predicted proteins | sample TergutNt197P3_FD_71548 | JGI IMG/M metagenome (GOLD analysis project Ga0082212, IMG submission 71548) | Neocapritermes taracua P3 segment gut microbial communities from Petit-Saut dam, French Guiana - Nt197 P3 | ecosystem: Host-associated > Arthropoda: Insects > Digestive system > Gut ...
TGGTGGTTCCCAGAAAAAGACGGTGCAGCTCCAAGCTACTTCGGTGCCTTTGAATCCAATTCCAACAACCTGACACCCATGTGTGATATGGGGCCATCCGGCTTTGGCGCACCATTCAAAACACTGATTTGCAAGGTCTACAAAGTGACACCTGAAAATGACTCATTGGAAAGCACAGCTGAAGAGAAGGCCCGTGCCTTAGCTGCTCGTTTGTATGTCAGCGATGGGCATGCGTATTATCAGCAGGAGCAAGAATAATACTCAGGGAGAACAGGTCATTCATTAAAGGAGAAAACCATGTCAGGTTACGGTTTATTGATTGATTACGAATTCTGTACAGGCTGCCATAGTTGTGAAGTGGCCTGCAAGACAGAAAAGAACCTACCAGAAGGGCAATTCGGGATCCAACTTGCCCAGATAGGGCCTTGGAGAATCGATGAGACCCGGTGGCAATATGACTACGTTCCTGTGCCCACAGATATCTGCGATCTCTGCCAGGACCGTGTAGCTGCTGGAAAGATGCCAAAATGTGTTCATCATTGTCAATCATTGATTATGGAGTATGGGCCAGTTGAGGAATTAGCGGTTAAGGCGGCAGGCAAATCTAAGACGGTTCTCTTTTCCAGATGAGGTGGGGTTTATCGTCGAATCATCGCAACCGGATCACAGAACCCTTTGTCTGTGCATGTGGCGCATTGCCCGAGGTAGAGCTCCGGTAAGTCACCAAAGGTACAAGCCTCAAAGCCGTGTTGGCGATAGAACGCCTGCGCTGTGCCACGCGCAACCGTGGAGATGATGCACTTCCTTTGTTCCAACGGATTATCCTGTGTCGGCTTCTCTTGATTGAGGGAAGCCGACTCGTATACCTTACGACAATATTCCCAGGGAATCCTCACCAGGGTGCCCAGAAGAATGCTTCCGAACCCTTTGCCGCATTCTGAAACACGAACCCCGATAACATCCAAATGGAACAGCTGCTCACCCCAGCGACTGAGCATCGCTGTGCCCAGGATGGTTCCGTCTGGATCGACCAGCACCACGTGATCAGTTGTATCACCTGCCAAGTACAGGCGCTGCTCCAATAAGAGGGACTCGATCAGTTTTCCCTCTGAACCAGTCGCAAACCTGATAGTAACCTGCGGTTTTCCAGAAACAGTAATAGAGCCATCTCCCTATTATCGAGCAGACAGAAGAATCAGCGTCAGGCGCTTCACTTCTCGCCGGTTTTTGACAGGCTATTCTTCTTCCTGCTTCTTCTCTTCAGCTGGTGTATTCAATTCTGTCAAATCGGTTTTACATTTGAGGCAAGTCTTTGCAATGGGGGGATTCAAGGCTCCACAGTTCGGACACTTGGTTGGCACAGCTGCTGCTGCTGGGCGAAAACACATAAAACCAGCCTCCTTAAATACTCAGAGCCGCCCTTATTCCAGCTCTCATCTGGTAAAGCAGCCAGAGTATAGGGTAGCGCTGAACGCCTTGTCAAACATCCCGCTCCCATTTTGACAAAGGGGACGTGACACATGACAAAGGGGCGTGCGACACAATATGGCAAGGCCCCGGGCAATTGCCCGGGGCCTTGGTCAGAAGACTGATGCGATTATAAGCGGTCTAGTACTCCACCAGATCCTCTTCTTTGATCCTACCGCGGAAAGTGCGATAGATGATGACGTGATAGACCAGCACAAGCGGGAGGCCGATGCAGGTGATGATCGTCATCGCTGTCAGGCAGAGCTGGGAGTTCGCCGCACTGAAGATAGTGATCGAATCCGCAACTATGTCCTGTCCTGGAAGGAAGAAGTACGTGACAACACCCTCCGGGTTCGCTGCAGCTGGTATGAGATTGGGGAACAGCGAAGCGGCGGTGATGCCGATGAGAGCAATAGGGATCAGGTTCGAAGCTAAGAAACTCATCAGGTCGTTGCCCTTGTTCATGAACAGACGTGCCACAATCCACCCAAGTATGAAGACGCCGGCAAAGACATAGGCAAAGAGCATGCCACTGCGTCCGTCAAAGGTGGGAAGCACAAACAGGAGGAAGAAAGCGCTGAGCAGCACGAAGACAACAAGCTCGATGATGTTGAAGAGCGAGCGGAACTTCACGGCACGCTGATGTACCTCACTGCCAACGGGAGCCTTGAGGGCCAGCCAGGCAGCGCCCTGGGTGATGAAGGCCACCAGGCCCATGATCGCGCAGAGCAGTGCAAAGGGGTTCAACAGTGAGAAGAACCCGCCGACATAGTCGCCTACCGCCAGGCCAGCGGCCAGATGAGCGGTGCTTCCGGCTCCTACCAGGGCAACGCCAGCGATGCAGTTACCTACGGCAGCGCCAAAGAGCAGGGCTGGCAGGAAGCTGCCGATAAAGAAGGCGCCGTCCCAGAACTTCTTCCACTTGGTGTCGCGGTCACGGTACTCAACAGCGACAGCGCGGAAGATCAGGCCGAACAAGACCAACATGATAGCAAGATAGAAGCCTGAGAAGCTTGTGGCATAGGCTGGGGCGAAAGCCGCGAACAGCGCGCCGCCACCGGTGAGCAGCCAGACTTCATTACCGTCCCACAGCGGGCCGATAGCACGGCGGACCAGCGCCTTCTCGTTATCCTTCTTTGCTACAAAGGGATAGAGGACGCCAGCGCCAAGGTCGAAACCATCAAGGATGAAATAGCCAAGGATAAGGACGGCGATCAGGAGGAACCATAGGATTGCCAGACCGTCATGCATAGCAGAGCCAGTAGTTAGGATAGCACCCATGTTCACTCACCACCTTCCGAGGCAGCGACAGCTGGCACAGCGGCATCTTCGATCTCTATGACCTTGGGAGCCTCTGCCTTTCCGTCGACTTGGGGACCCTTCTTGATCTGGCCGAGCACTATGCGCAACCAGGCAATGAAGAGGATGAGATAGAACAGGACGAACAAAACGATGGTGATCAGCAGCTCAGGTGCGCTGACAACGGGAGATACGCCCTTGGCGGTCTCGAGCAGGTTGTAAACGACCCATGGCTGACGGCCGATCTCGGCAACCATCCAGCCTGCTTGGATACAAAGGAAGGGGATAAGCGGGCCGAAGATCATCAGGTATAGGGCGAGCTTGGAGGGCTTCTTCGCCTTGTTGATACCCTTGAGGGTGATGCCGGCGATGATCAGCCAGATGATGAGCAGGGCATAGAGGGCAACCATGAGGTGGTATGCCTGGAAGGTGATGTTAACCGGGGGGTTACCACCCTTGTAGCTGTCTGCCTTGACGCCTGAGTACTTGCCTGAGCTGAAGTCAACTGCGTTTGCGGTTGTGTTCAGTCCAGGGTAGACCGTTGAGGTATCGAAGCTCGCCAGGAAACTGGTGAAGCCAGGGATACCAAGACCCGTGGTGGTCTGAGTCTCCTCGTTAACCCAACCGAAGAGCATCATGTCAGCCGGACCGTCTTCCCACTGCCCCTCCATGGCAGCAAGCTTGGCTGGTTGCTGCTCAGCAACAACAGTAGCCTGCATGTGAGCGAACGGAAGCATGAGGATGACCGTGATGATACCGATGGTGAGACCGGTCTTGATGAACCTTGCGCCGTCATCAAGATTGCGCTTGCGGAGCAGGTAGTACGCTCCGATGGCCATGACGCAGAAAGAGGCGAGGATGATGACCGAGTCTACGGTGTGAAGATAGCGCGCAACCGTTGAGGGGTTGAGCGCTGCACCCCAGAAGTCTGTGATCTCTGCCTTGGTGCCAAGATCCTGGTAACCAGCAGGGGTCTGCATCCAGGAGTTGGCGATCAGGATCCACAGAGCGCTGAGGGCTGACCCGAACCATACGAGCCACGCGGAGACCAGATACAGCTTTGGAGCGATCTTATCGCGCGCAAAGAGTACGATCCCCAGGAAGACAGACTCGAGGAAGAAGGACAATAGCGCCTCCGCCGCGAGTGGAGCGCCGAAGATATCACCTACATAGCGGGAGTAGTTGGCCCAGTTGGTGCCAAAGCTGAACTCCATGGTGATACCAGTGGCAACGCCGATGACGAATGTTGTTGTGAAGATCTTCGCCCAAAACATCGTCCGTGCTCTGTCTTTTGGATCCTTTGTCTTGTAGTAACGCGTCTCGGCCAGAGCGACAAACAACCCCAGGCCGATGGACAATGGAACAAACAGAAAATGGAAGATGACACAAAGCGCGAACTGGATACGCGCTAACAACACCGCATCCAATGCGGCAAACACACCGCATCCACCAAATAACAGCTCCATAGTCCCTCCTCTCTTCATTCTCCAACTACCCGTTGGATCAATACCTTGAGAAGTCCCCTTTACTGCTTCTCATTTGTTACCGGTTTGGTAACATTTTGTTGTCAAGACAGTTTACTCCAGAATGGGGTCTGAGGTAAAGCAATGTCTCACCACTATTTGATAGCATTTTATTTTGCTTTTTGCAAGGCAATTTTAATTAAATTGATGGAACTCAGGGAAATCTCGGATAATCTCTCTGAATCCAACGTGTATTAGCTGGTGTTATTACCGATTATTATGTCAAAATCCGTTATTCTTTCTCGGTCACGATAAGGTCGAATCCCTCCAAAAACCCCTTTATACATTCCAAAATAAATGGCAGGGCCTCCTCCACTGGCGGCGTCAGACCAACCGTGTACTCTGCAGGACACCCGTTTTGCACCTGCACGCCCAGACAATGAGCCTCAGGTTGGTACCCCAGCAGGACCGCAGCCTCAAGAACATCGATGAAACGGGTATCGTGAGCGCCATGGAAGGCCTCATAGGGGGCGATGTCCTCCGGCAGATAGGTCACCACCGTCCCCGGCGCTGTGCCAGTGTTATCCACGGCGTCTACCAGAAGGATCACATCAAAGCGTTTCAGGTCGGAAAGCAACGCCATACCCATGACGCCCCGGTCGAGTATCTCTACGTTCCCGGGAAGCTCATAGCGTTTGATGAACTCCTGCGCCACCCGCGACCCCACACCCTCATCCAACATGAGGATGTTGCCCACACACAATATGCCGATACGTTTTTCCATGCCTACCATGATACTCGGTGCTTCCCAAAAAGGAGAAGGGCGACCATGCCGCCCTTCTCGTACTGAATACTACGTGCTGTTGTCAGTCCTCCAGATCGTCCTCGCCGACGATGTTGTGGAGCTCGGGGTCATAGACCAGACCACCGTGCTCTTTCCAGGCGAACATCATCTTGCTTGGGGCAAGGCCCTCGATGTTAGCCAGGTAGACATGGATCAGCATGAAGATGATGAACACGAACATGAAGAAGAAGTGGATGATGCGAGTGACCATCATGCTTCCCACCAGGGCGTTGAAGGCCGCAAAGGGGCCGACAACCGAGGTCGGGGCCCACAGGCTGAAGCCGGTGAAGGCGATCAGCAGGATCAAGAGCGGTATGGCGACATAGGTGAGCTTCTGCGGGACACCGTACTTGCCGCCCAGGGGATGCTCCTTCTTGAAGAACAGGTAGTAGGCGATCCAGGCGCCGAACTGATGGCGGTTATCCTTCTGTGGCAGGAAGCCCTTGAAGTCATAGTCAAGCTTGCGTGTGCCACCGTCAGGGGCTGACTTGACAAAGAACGCCGCGATTACACGGAAGACCATGTTGATCACCAGGACAAACGCGAAGAACAGGTGCGCGCCACGGGCGACGCCCATGAATCCCGAGAATAGCGGGAAGTGGATATAGAATCCTGTGAGGATCAAAAGGATCATGGAGACAAGGTTGATCCAGTGAGTGATGACAAACGGCAGCGGATGCGCTTGACGGTAGTGTGCGAGATGAGCCATCTTACTTCACCCCCCAAGGGTTCGTCACGGTAGAGAATTTCTTGCCCGTCTTTGGTTCAGTGATGTGGACCGCGCAGGCGACACAGGGGTCGAAGCTATGGACGGCCCTCAGTGCGTGGATCGGCTTGTCAAGATCCTCAACAGGGACGCCGAGCAGAGAGGTCTCTATGGGGCCCTGAGTCCCAGCCTGGTCCCGAGGAGAGATGTTCCAGGTTGTGGGGATGATGATCTGGTACTTGTCGATGACATCGTCTTTGACCTTCATGTAATGGTACAGAGCGCCACGCGGGGCCTCCCACATGCCTGCACCCTCACCGGTGTGCTCCTTGGCCTCAAGGAAGGTGCTCGAGTCGCCGCCCTTGATGGCTTCGATGAGCTCATTGACCCATTCCCGCATCTTGTCTGCGACATAGAGGGTCTCAACGTTGCGGGCGCCGGTCCGTCCCAGTGTCGAGTTGAGGACTTCGAGCTTCCCGGGTACGCCAAGCGCCTTGAGCACGCCGTCGACGCCTTCGACGATCTCCGGCACGCCGCGGTTGTAGGCAACGAGCAGGCGGGAGAGCGCTCCGGCCTCAAAGGGCAGGCCGTCATAACGAGGGGCCTTGTCCCAGGTGTAGGGGGCTCCATCCTTGGGATGGTCGCGGATGTCATCCAGCGCGTATTCTTCCTTGTAAAGCGGAGCGGTGATGCCATCGCGTGGATTGAGCGGCGTGCCATCATCGATGTTCTTATCGTAGAAGGAATAAGCGGTGGTCTCGGTGATGAGCGTCTCGTCCCAGTTCTGGACCTTTGTGTACTTGGAATCCTTGAAGCTCCAGACGCCGCCGGGCAGATAGCGCTCCTCGGGCTTGAAGCTGGGAGACTCGAATACACCCCAGGCAATGTAGTTGCCCGCATTACCGCCGTAGAAGAAATCGCTCTCCCCGCCTTCCACAGCCAGGTAGTACCCGGCGATGGCCAGCGTGTCGGGGATCATGGTGTTGCGGATCCAGTTCTGCAGCCTCTCGATGCGGAAGAGTATGTCGTCGAGGTTCTGCGAGGTGGGGACAAAGGTGGTCCCACCCGGCAGCGAGGACATGATGTGTGGCATCTTGCCGCCGATGATACCGCTGATCTCAGAGGCCACAGCCTGCATCTCAAGCGCCTCCAGATAGTGCGCGGTTGCGATGAGGTCAAGCTCCGGTGGGAGCTTGTAGGCGGATCTGCCGTCGTGGTCCTTGGCGTCGAACCAGTTTCCCGAGAAGATCGAGAGCTGGCCGTTGTCCGCAAAGGCCTTAAGGCGCCTCTGTAACCCGGCGTAGTCAGCCTGGGTGGTCCCCGCGGCATTTGCCAGGGCAACCGTGCTCGCGATATCAGCGCTCAGGGCGTTAAGCGGGTTGACATAATCCAGGGCCGCGAGATTATAGAACCAAAGGATGTGGGAGTGCAGGAACTGCGCGCCCTCAATGATGTTACGTATGATCCGCGCAGCCGTTGGCAGGGCCTGGTAGAAGCTGTCGTTCGCTCCGTAGCTCTTCTCGGCGGCAATGCAGGCCGAGTGGGCATGTGAGACTGGACAGACACCGCAGATACGCTGTGCGATATAGGCGGCATCCGCTGACTTGCGGTTCTGAAGCACGATCTCCATACCGCGGAACAGACCGCCTGACACCCAGGACTTGGTGACAAAGCCGTTCTCGACCACCATGTCGAGGCGCAGATGGCCTTCGATACGGTTCACCGGATCGACAATGGAGGACCCGCTTGGCCGCTTGCCGGGCGCCGGTCGGGGCTCCTTCTTGAGTCCTTCTTCGTCCTCATAGGGGACTTCCCCAGAGATGGGAACAACCTGCTGCTCTCCGTCTCCCAGCGGTTCGCCTCCATCAGGGACGATCTCGACATCATCAGTGAGGATGATCTTCTTCGCCATTATTCATCGCCTCCTTCCTGAGTTTCCTCCGAGGCGACTTCAGCCTCAACCTTCTCAGCCTTAGCCTTTGGCTTGGCGTTCTTCTTTGAGGCCTCCAGCGCTTTGACACTGGGGCCAAGGGCCTTGTCCGGGTGCTTCTTGTCCCACTTGCGCTCAGCCTCGAAGTCCGCGCCACCCTTGGTGCGGCCGGTTGCCTTCATCCCTATGCCGTGGATGACGATAAGCGCGGCTACAACACCGGTGACACCCCAACCGATGACCATGGGCTGGAAGGGGATGTCGGCAATGGTGATGCTGCGGAAGCGCTTGAGGAAGGGGGCGTTGGTATCCACCCAGTTGCGTCCGGACTTGAGCGGGTTGGCGGTTGCGCAGCCTGCGCAGGGAGCGCCGGCTTCGACGCACCAGCTTACCCGACGGTTCCAGCGGACTATGGGGCAGTTGTTCTTGGTCTGCGGCCCCTTGCAACCCATGGGGTACAGGCAGAATCCCTTGGCCTCCTCCACGGATCCGAACTGGTAGACGAACTCGCCGTTCTCGAAATGACCGCGACGCGGGCAATTATCGTGTACGTACTGGTCGAACATCGCCGAAGGCATGCCGTATTGGTTGAGGTCGGGGAACCTGCCGATAAGCAGCACGTCGACAAGGACAGCGATGATATGCTCCGGGTTCGATGGGCAGGAGGGGATGTTGATGATGGGCGGTATGTCATGCGTGAAGCTACCATCAGCCTTCGACCGCTCAAGGAATGCCTGGATGCCCGTTGCCCCACCGGGGTTTGGCACCGCGGCCTGCCAGCCGCCGTCCACTGAGCATGATCCGGCGCAGACGATGGCCGCCGCGTTAGAAGCGCAATGCCGCACTATATCGACTGCCTTCTCGTTAGCGATCTTCAGCGCATTGCCGTTCCAACCCTCCATGAGCGCGCCTTCTACCACAACGATGTAGCCGCCGTGCTCGATGGTCTGCTCTTTTGCCTCCTCCAGCGAGAAACCGGCGCCAGCTGACAATGTCTCTGCGTAGTTGAGCGAGAGAAGCTCGAGCACTATTGTCGCGACATCCGGGGTCTCCGCCGAAGCAAGGGACTCTGTACACCCCGTACATGATGCCAGTTCAAGCCAGATGACAGGCATCAGGTTGCCATCTGCCTTCCCGATGACACTCTCTGCAAGAGCCTCATGGATAGAAGGTACCATCGCCTCTGAAAGCCCCAACGTCACTGCCAGGGCCCCACAGAACTGAAGGAACCGGCGGCGGGACACACCGCGCTCCTCGAGCACGGCGTCAAAGCTCTCAATACAGGTCTCCTTTGTTGTCATACGTACACCTCCCTGCTTACCCGAACGAAGCCGGGCAGACAACGAATCCTCTCCGAACTAACAATACTGACACAGTATAAATGAATACTGCCGACGCTACCGTCCGCGCAGTACCGAAACTGTAGATAAAGTCTACGGTACTCCACCTTGATTCATGTCAGGGATTCCCCTGTTTTTTTTGCCAGCGGTTGCGGCAATTGGCAAGTGGGGGGTTGCAGGGCTCTTCTTTCGTGTATACTATAGGGTATAGGGGTATTGGGTATAGGCAAAGGAGACTTATCATGACTCACAACAGGGACGTCAAAGCGGTGACCAATCGCCTGAAAAGGATCGAAGGTCAGGTGCGTGGTTTGATCAAGATGATCGAGGACGATAAAAGCTGCGAGGAGATACTGATACAGATAGGATCAGTCAAGGCCGCGCTCCACAAGACCGGGCAGGTTGTGCTGGAGGATCATCTCTCCCACTGCGTGTTAGACGGCATCCAGGAGGGGCAGGGGGAAGAGACGCTCAAGAAGTTGAACTCAGCGCTTGAGCAGTTCTCCCGGCTTGTGTAGGGCTCTTGAGCGGTATGGGATTCCAACAGAGATAAAGGTAGAAGATGTCGCAAGTCGCTGGTTTTGCTAAGAGGGGTATCAAGCTGCTTTCCGGGTTGTGGTTGACCGTGGTCGGCGGCGTTTTTCTCGTTATCAGCCTGGTGCTGATGCTGGCCGATGTTGCCAGCCCCGTTGACCCCGCCTGGGTGACGGTCATCATCTGCGGTCTGCCGCTGCTGTACACCGCGGTCTATAAGCTGGCCTGCAAGAAGGGCATGAGCCGGATAAGCTCGTCGCTGTTGATCTCGTTGGCGATGATTGCGGCCATCGCCATCGGCGAGCTGTTCGCGGCGGGCGAGGTCGCCTTCATCATGGCTGTTGGCGAGATATTGGAGGATAAGACCGTTGCGCGCGCTCGGAAGGGCCTGGGGCGGCTTATCAGCCTCACCCCCGAGCAGGGCCGCAGGGTTGTGGATGGCCGCGAAGAGATGGTTGCCATCGAGCTTGTGGCGCAAGGCGATGTTTTGCGCGTTTTGCCCGGCGAGGCTATCCCCGTGGACGGGCAGATCCTTGTGGGCAACACCAGCGTTGACCAGTCCATCATCACCGGGGAGTCGCTGCCTGTGGATAAATCCCCTGGTGACGAGGTGTTCTGCGGCACCATCAACCGCTTTGGCTCGCTGGATATCCGGGCCACCAAGGTGGGCGCGGACTCGTCGTTGCAAAAGCTCATCCGCCTGGTGCAGGATGCCGAGAAGAACAAGGCCCCCATGCAGCGCACCGTTGATGTCTGGGCGTCGTGGCTGGTTCCCATCGCCCTGCTCATCGCGGTGGTCACCTTCTTTGTAACCGCGGATATCATCCGGGGCGTCACCGTGCTGGTGGTGTTCTGCCCCTGCGCCCTGGTGCTGGCAACGCCCACGTCCATCATGGCCGCCATTGGGCAGGCCGCCAAACACGGGGTCATCATCAAGTCGGGCGAGGCCCTGGAGCGCATGGGCAAGGTGGACCTTGTGGCCTTTGACAAGACGGGCACGCTCACCCAGGGCACCCTGGTGATCAGCGACGTGGTGTGTTTTTCTGCTGCTGTGTCGCGCGAGCGGCTTCTGCAGCTGGTTGCCTCGGCGGAGGCCTACTCTGAGCATCCGCTGGGTAAGGCGGTTGTTGCGCATGCCAGGTTGGAGGGGCTGGCTTTGCTGCCAGCTGTTGATTTCTTGATGGTACCGGGCAAGGGTATCAGTGCCGTTGTAGAGGGAAGGCGGCTGTTGTGTGGGAGCAGTGCCTACCTTGACGAGAAGGGCGTGGTTTTTAGCGCTGATGCGGTGGAGGCCACTGAACAGCTGCGCAGCCAAGGCAAGGCGCTTCTGTTGGTCTGCAAGTTGGACGATACTGGACAGGGTAGCTGTCTTGGTCTGGTGGCGCTCTCAGACACGCTACGGGATAGCGCAAAAGACATGGTCGCAGAGCTTGCGACAGCCCGTACCGGCACGGTATTACTCACCGGGGACAACCGACAGACGGCAGACTATTTTGCCGATCAGGTGGGCATAACCAACATTTATGCAGAGCTGCTCCCTGCCCAGAAGGTGGAGCGCATACAGGAATACCAAGACGCCGGCCATCACATCTGCATGATAGGTGACGGCGTGAATGATGCCCCGGCCCTCAAGGCCGCCTATGTGGGTGTTGCCATGGGAAGCATGGGCAGCGATATTGCCGTTGAGGCCGCTGACATCGCCCTGACCGGCGACGAGCTGGTAAAGATCCCCTACCTCAAACGCCTATCGAATGCGACCCTCAGGCTGATCAAGCTGAACATCAGTTTGGCCATGGGCATCAACTTTGTGGCCATCATCCTCAGTGTGCTCGCCGTACTCAACCCGGTGACTGGCGCCTTGGTCCATAACGTTGGCTCCGTGCTGGTGGTGTTGAACGCCGCGCTCCTCTATGACCGGAAGTACCTCTAGTGTGACAAAGGGACGTGACAAAAGTGAGGACAGAAGGGGACGGTTCTATTCTGGCCTTGAAAAGGCCAGAATAGAACCGTCCCCTTCTGTCCTCTGAGACAACAAAGGAAGCGATGCTGCCTATATTGTGCACTTCTATAAGCAAATTCAGCAAAAAACAGGTAAAATGGGGCCAGCAGTTACGGCATGGCTTGAACGTGACAAAGGGCATGACAAAGGGGACGGTCCCTTTTGTCATGACAAAAGGGACCGTCCCCTTTGTCATGCCCTTTGTCACCCCAGGCTTGAGCTGCTATCGCTGGATTGACTAACACGCTGCTTATTCGCCAAAAGGTCCAGAAGGGGTGGGGGGTATGAAAGCTAGGAAACTGTGCGCTCCCTTTGCGGTATTTGTTCTGATCATCACTCTGGCGCTATCCGCCACAGGAATCCAACCAAAGGCCTACGCCGACAATGTGCCCAGCCCGTACACGGCAACGCTGCGGTACTACGACGACATCCAGATCACCTACACCCTCACCTATCCCACGGGCGGCATCTGGAACGGGGCCGGTGATATCCCCATTGGCGGTACGGGGGCCTCAAGCCAGATCTATTGCGTCGACCCTTTCATCCACTTCCACTCCGTGGCGACCACCAGCTGGGATACGTCGAAAAACGCGACGCTTGACATCATGGGCGGCTATGTGGCGGCCGCGCCGTGGGCCACTTCCGCCACCATGCAGAAGAATAGCGACGCGATACGTTGGCTTCTGTACAACGGCTACCGGGGCGACTATCTGGCGAACAACCAGGAGAGCATCGACAGTGTCACCCGCCTGAACGCCCTGTATCCCGGGGTGCCGGGAACCATCGACAAGCGGATCGCCCTGATGGCCACCAAGGTCGCCATCTGGAAGACGTTGGTGGGCGACGACGTTGTCATCCTGCGCACCAGCCTCACCACCGCCCAGCAGGCGACCTTTGATGCCTTGGTCAACGCGATGGTCGCCGATGCTCTGGACTTCCAGGACAATATCGGCGGCAGCCTGGGAGAAACCGAACTTATCGTTACAATACAAGAAAGCGGCTTCCCATATGTCAACACCGTTGGCACCTATGAGTACTACGGCCCCATGACCGTCACGGCCGACCTGCTGAACTCGCCCAGCGGCGACATCACCACGCTGCTGGATGGGGTGTTCCTGAGCGTCAGCGGGCCCAACTCGGGCGGAGTGGAACTGGTGGACTCCACCTACACCCCCTTGCCAACAGACACGCTCTATGGGACCGCCATAACCAACGCCTACCTGGAAAACGCGGACTTCTCCCTGGTGGGCGCTGACTGGACCAGCCAGGAATTCTACCTGGCAGTCCCTGTGGGCCGTCAACCACCGGACGCGGACCACCTGACCATCCAGGCGCGGGCAAAAGCCGCCGCTGTACCGCTGGCGGCGGGAACGCCCATGACCTTCATCTATGACAATGGCGGCATCCAGGATTGGGAATATGTCCAGGCCTATGCCGGAGTCGCTGAAGACGGCATGGCGGCCGACCTCTATGGGGAGGCCAGGAGCGGTAATGGTGACCTGGGTACGGTTGAGGTCATGAAGTACGTGGAGAACGCCACGCCCTTTGACGAGGACAGCCAGTTTGTGTTCAGCTTGTACCACAGCGACATAGATACCCTTGACGCGGATGCCGATATAGTGGACCTGCGCGACTACGTGGTCTCCTCTGCCTTTGCCGTCAGCGCCGACGGTCAGACCTTCACACTGAAGAACGGTGGCAGGGCGATCATCGACGGCCTGCCCCAGGACGGTTACTACTGGGTCGAGGAGGTCTTCTCGCCGCTGGAGTACAACACCACCTATATCGAGATCCTCAACGCGGCTGTCATCCCCCCGCTGGCAACCGCCCGGCTCACGGACCCCTTTGAGATGGATGATGATTTCGCCCTGGTGCGGTTCACCAATTCCAAGAGTGAGAACAAGGCCTACCTCTTTGTAAGTAAAAGGGCCTTTGCTGATGTGAGCGGCACTCCACAGCCCGTCCAGAACACCCCCTATTACTTCTTCCTTGAGGGCTCTGATGACGGTGGGGTCACCTGGGCACCCGTCGATCTCACCGGTGTCTTCAAAAGCGATGACGGAATCGTACTCTCTGCGGTTGACGGCAACTTCTCCCTAGAGACCCATGACATGGCCTTCATCGAGGTCGAACCCAACCTGCTGTACCGCATCATCGAGACCGACCCCGGCGCCAACTATACCGCCATGTATCTCTACGAACACGCGGAGCCTGACGCCGGCGGCTGGATCCATAACACGGATTCCCACGTAGGCGCCGACTGGTATTATCCAGCTGTGCCCGCCTATATCACCGAGGAGTTCGCCGCAGTTGAGGGTGGTTATTACTGGATAACCGTTGCCAACCTGCGCGCCCTGACGGAGAACCTCACCCTGAGCAAGACCCTGGCGGGCCCAGTCACAGATGACGATAAGGACCAGCTCTTCCGCTTTGAGGTCTTCATCATGGACAATGACTTCAGCATCCCCCCTGGCTTGTCCATCCCCGTGTCTGTTGACCCCGCGCCCGACACGTTCCATGTCAGCGGTATCACCCAGGATCGCATTGTGAACAACGCGGCGGGTATACCTTCGATCATCCTGCTCAAACACGGAGAGAGCGCCACAATCGAGGCCCTTCCCTCAGGCTCCTATAAGGTCTGCGAGACGCTGGACACCAAGTTCACCACCACCTATGCCGTTGCTGGCGGCGCACTTGCGCCGGTTTCAGCCAGCGGTGAGACCGCGGACTTTGACGTGTATGCAGACACCACGGTGGCCTTTGTCAACACGCTGAAGACGGGGCCTGGTCCCCAGGATGATGATGATGATGACGGTGGTGGCGGTGGCGGAGATGACGGCAACGGTGGCGGTGGCGGTGGCGGAGATGATGACAACGGCGGCGGCGGCGGCAATGGCGACAACGGCGGCGGCGGCGGCAATGGCGACAACGGCGGCGGCGGCGATGGCAACGGCAACGGCGGCGGCGGCGGGACTACCACAGGAAGCGGAAGCGGAACAGGCACGGGAGACGGGAACAGCACTGCCCCAAGAACCGGCGATGCTCTGGTTCCCATAATCCTCATTGCGGTTCTGCTTGTCCTTGGCACAGCCTTGGCGGCGCTGTATTCCACACGCAGCCGCTTCACACGACACCCAAGAAGGCACTGAACTGAAGCAGGCCCTCCAAAGAGGGCCTGCCAGCATTCTATAGCTCTATCGCACTCAGTAGTTCAAATACGCTCAATAGTTCTATTGCACTCAGTAGTTCTCAGAGCGCAGCTCGAAGTATGCCTGCGAATGCACACAGACGGGACAGGCCGGTGGGGCTTCCTCGCCAAAATGGATATGGCCACAGTTCAGGCACTTCCACGCATAGACCTTGTCCTTCTTGAAGACCTCACCTTTCTCAAGGCGCTCGATGAGCTTGAGATAACGCTCCTCGTGCTCCTTCTCAATGGCGGCAACGCCGTCAAAAAGGAAGGCGATCTCCTCAAAGCCCTCTTCGCGCGCATCCTTGGCGAAACCAGCATACATCTGGGTCCACTCGAAGTTCTCCCCGCCAGCCGCGGCAGCCAGGTTGTCGATGGTGGCAGGCACGGCGCCGCGGGCATCGCCGTCGCTGCTCAGGATCTTGAACCACAGCTTGGCATGTTCGCGCTCATTGCCACTGGTCTCCGCAAAGATGGCGCCGATCTGCTGATACCCTTCCTTGCAGGCCTGAGCGGAGAAATAGGCGTACTTGTTGGTGGCCTGGGACTCGCCGGCAAACGCCTCCTCCAGGTTGGCCTTGGTCTTTGATGTCGCAAAATCCGTCATGATAATTTCCCTTCCCTTCTGTTTTGGGGTCTATCGACTTGCTGTTGCCGTCGATTTTCTCGTCATATAAATGCAGAGCCATTCTAACGTAAAACCCCGTCGCGCGTGGCTTGCAGTATGTGCTAAAACGTCAGACGGCCTCCTATGCAGGAGTATAATAGGCTAGCTGAGCGTTTGCAGATATGAAGGAGGAGGGAAGCATTGGGTAGGCTTGATGACTGGGATGATTTTGCGGAGTTGGATTTTGAACGAGAAGAACGCTGCGGTTTCCCGGAAGTAGTCTTTGGGGCAGGCAAGACACCTGAGCAGGTCGCGTCCATCATGAAGGCGCTCGCCGCGCAACATGACCGCGTGCTCTGCACCCGCGCCTCCAAGGAGCAGGCAGACGCCGTGTTCAAAGCGCTGTCTTCTGCCCGGTATATCTCATCCTGCAGCATGCTGTTTGTGGACAGTCGCAAACGGGGAGCCCAGACAGCTGGTGACACCGTGAGCGAGATCCTGGCTAACCCCGGTGGAATGGGCAAGGTCATTGTCTGCTGCGCGGGGACCAGCGACCTGGCAGTTGCCCAGGAGGCTGCCCTGACGGCGCACTTGATGGGTTCCAGGGTAAGCCTGTTGACCGACGTAGGCGTTGCGGGAGTGCACCGTGTGCTTGCTCACGAAGGCGAACTGCATGAGGCTCGCGCCATCATAGCCGTTGCCGGCATGGAGGGGGCGCTCCCTTCGCTGGTCGCCGGCCTGGTGGATGTGCCGGTGATAGCCGTGCCGACCTCGGTGGGTTACGGGGCGAGTTTTGGGGGCATTGCCGCCCTGCTGGGCATGCTCAACTCCTGCGCAGGCGGGGTCAGCGTGGTGAACATCGACAACGGCTTTGGCGCCGGCGTGGTTGCCCACCGCATCAATGTGCCTCCCGTGAGATTTGAAACTTGAGAAAGGCGCATCATGATCCTCCATTTTGACTTCTCAACCGGGGCGGCCGGAGACAAGATACTCGGCTCGCTTATCGAGGTCAGCGAAAGCCTGGGGCTTGCCAGCTTTGAGGACGTGCAGGAAGTTGGCTCCGCACTGGTACCCAAGGTGGCGATAACGCGTAGTTCCCTCAAGCAAGGCGGCATCCAGGCGACAGGAATCACCGTGGATGAGGACTCCCCCAGCCACCGCCATTGGAGCGACATCCGCGCACAGATCACAGAGGCTGGTGAGCGCGGTGTTCTGTCTGAGCGTGCCCTGCAGCTCTCACTGGACGCTTTTGGGGCGATAGCCGTTGCCGAAGCACAGGCGCATGGCGTGGACATAGAAGAGGTGCACTTCCACGAGATAGGCGCTGCTGACACCATCATCGACATCTGCTGCAACTGCTTTCTGCTGGACAGGCTGGACCCCGAGGCTGTCTATGCCACACCGTTGGCCCTGGGCTCTGGGACCTTTGTCTGCTCGCACGGCGAACTACCGGTGCCGCCACCTGCCACCGTCTTGCTCATCGAAGGACTGCCCGCCTATGCTGGCAGTCATCAAGGCGAACTCACAACTCCCACAGGGGCCACCCTCGCCCGCACCTTTGTCACCAACTGGGAGCAGCTTCCTTGTATGAAGCCCCAGGCCGTGGGTTATGGCGCCGGCACCCGCACTATACCGGGGGCGGCCAACGTGGTGCGGGCCATCATGGGTGAGCGCGTCAGCCTTGCGGGACTCATGCCCAGTATGGACTGTGTTTTGGAGGGTTGTACGCTGCTTGAGTCGAATATCGACCACCTCAGCCCTGAGGCCCTGGCATTCGCCTGTGAGCAGCTACTCGCCTTTGGCGCCCTTGACGTGTGGCTCGATCCCATCGCCATGAAGAAGGGCCGCATGGCCGTGCGGTTGAATGCGCTTGCGTACGCGCATGAGACCCAGCACACCGCAGAGAAGATCATAGCGCTCACCGGCTCCCTTGGCGTACGCAGCCACTACGTGGAGAGGACCTGTGTTCCTCGTGAGATCATTACCAAAGAGACGGGGTTTGGAGAGGTCCGCTACAAGGCCGCCTTTGTCAGCACGCCGGAAGGCAGCGTCAAACTGCAACGTCCCGAGTATGAGGACGTTGCCCGCATAGCCCGTGAGCAGGGCCTTGACTTCAACCGGCTGTATGAAGAGCTTTGCGAAGAGCTCGGTGAATAGTCAGATCGTGTTCATAGAGAGCGCACGCTCTGCCTCTTGACTCTCAGTAACAAGTGTATTATTGTATTAAGTGCTTAATACAGTAGTACAGATTAGCACAGAGCTGGAGCGAGAGGAACGTGTTTATCATGCAAAAGAAACGAAAGAGGATTATTCTTGGCATTATCGGACTGGCCATTGCCATTGCCCTCTGCTTTGGGGGCAAATATCTCTATGATGTTGCGCAATATCAAAAAGAGGTCGCCCAGATGGAGATCAAGACCCCGGACATCTCCCTGATCGCAGACGGCACCTACCATGGTTTCTACGATGTCGATTTGATCTCCGCCGAGGTCAGCGTTGTGGTCAAAGATCACAGGATTGCCGACATTACCATCATCGAGCACAAGACCGGCAGGGGAAGGCCCGCGGAGGTCATCATCGACGCAGTTGTCGCCCAGCAATCCCTGCAGGTCGACACCATCTCTGGGGCGACGAACAGCAGCAAGGTCATCCTCAAGGCGATTGAACTCGCCCTGAGCTAGTATGGGCAAGACGGCCATGACTGAAACGGCGTTTGAAGCACAGGATTCTTTGATGAACACCACCGTGGAGCAGAGGCTCTTTGGCCCTGCTGCTCAGGCTGCCTACCAGTCTTCGCTTGAGTCGCTCCGGGCGCTTGAGAGCCTGCTGAGCTTCTACCAAAAGGCCAGTGAGGTCAGCCTTATCAACCGCAACGCGGGCAAGGCGCCCGTAAGGGTGAGTCGCGAAACCATGCAGGTACTGGAGGAAGCACAAAGGATCGCGGCCTTATCCAGAGGCGCCTTCAGCATCATGCTGGCCCCTCTTATCCAGCTCTGGAGAAAGGCGGGCATCAGCGATGTGCTGCCCACACCACGTGAGATCGACAGGGCTAAGGCGCTCTGCAAGCGCGAGAACCTGATCCTGGATGCGGCAGGATACACCGCCTTCCTCACCCAGAAGGGCAGCCTGCTGGACCTGGGGGGAATCGCGAAGGGCTTTGCCGCTGACAGCTGCTGCGAGCTCTATAACGATAAGGGCGTGACTTCTGCTTTCATCAACCTGGGTGGGAACGTGAAAACGCTGGGAAGCCGTCCTGATGGCACGTCCTGGACCGTGGGCCTGCAACACCCGGACAGACCCAGGGGCAACTGCTTTGCCGCGCTTGAGTGCTCGAACCACAGTGTTGTGTCCGCCGGAGCGTATGAGCGCTACAAGGACATCCAGGGGGCGCGATACCACCACATCTTAGACGGTAGGACGGGAATGCCGGCGGAGTCTGGGCTGAAGAGCGTCACAGTGACCGCTGCGAGCTCCCTTCAGGCGGATGCCCTGTCCACGGCGGCCTTTGTGCTGGGCCTGGAAGAGGGGATCGAACTCATCTATCGCTCAGAGGCCACCGGCGCCGTGTTCATGACAGCCGCTGACAAGGTATACGTCACAAAAGGGATCAGACCGCAGCTGAAGCTCTTTGAACCCCTCCCCTGCTATCAGGTTTAGACGGGACGGTGTGACAAAGGGGACTGCCTGACAAAGGGGACGGTCTGTTTTGTGACAAAGGGGACGGTCTGTTTTGTCATATTGCTAAAAAGCAATATGACAAAACAGACCGTCCCCTTTGTCACACCGTCCCTCCGCTTCACCCGTCCAGGTGTTTGTGGAGCAGCTCGTTGATGAGCTTGGGGTTACCCTGGCCCTTGGTGGCCTGCATCACCTGGCCCACAAAGAAGCCTATGAGGCCGGTCTTGCCACCCTGGTACTCAACCACCTTATCGGGGTTGGCAGCCAGAATCTCAGCCACAAGGGCATCAATGGCGCCGGTGTCGGAGACCTGCTTCATGCCATGCTTCTCGATGATCTGCAAGGGCGCCTCCCCTGACTCAGCCATCAGAGTCAAGACCTGCTTGGCCTGCTTGGAGGATATGTACTCCTCCAAAAGCAACCCCGCAAGCTCCGACAGCCCCAAGGGAGTAAGGCGAACCTCAGCCAAACTGACGTCGCTAGCATTAAGATAGGCCGCTACCTCATTGAGCAGCAGGTTGGCAACCGGCTTGGCAAGCAATACGGGCCTCTCGCTCATCGCCGCATCAAAGAACGCCGCCATCGCCACATCCCCTGCCAGGCTCCCCGCCACATCAGGCGCAAGCCCAAAGGCATCTATAAAGCGGCGCTTCTTCGCATCCGGCAGCTCAGGCAGACGCGCCCGCACCTGCTGTATGAACTCATCGCTTAAGTCAAAGGGCGCCAGGTCGGGGTCGGGGAAGTAACGATAATCATCAGCCGTCTCCTTGACCCGCATGGAGAAGGTGCGCTTCTCGGCCGGCTCCCAGTGGCGGGTCTCCTGACGCACCGTACCACCGCTCTCCAGCACCTCAGCCTGCCGGCAAATCTCATAGGCCAGGCCATCATGGAGGTTCTTGAAGGAGTTCATGTTCTTGAGCTCGGTCTTGGTGCCAAACTCCTTGACCCCACGTGGACGCAGGCTCACGTTGCCATCGCAGCGCAACGAGCCCTCCTCCATGGAACAGTCACTGATACCCAGGGTGAGATAGGTCTGGCGCAGCTTCTGCAAGAAGAGGCGGGCTTCCTCGGGGGTGCGCAGATCAGGCTCGGTGACCAGCTCGATCAGCGGCGTGCCGATGCGGTTGTAATCAACCAGCGAATAGCTCGCGCCCGATATGCGCCCGTCAGTGCCGCCCACATGGATCAGCTTACCGGCGTCCTCCTCCATATGGATACGGGTGATATTGATATGCGCAACGTAGGCGCCGGTCTGCTCGTCAAGCAGGGTAGCGCCCTCGTAGAACTGGCGTTCCTTGGCAGCGATGCCGCTCACCTCGACATCCAGGTGGCCGCGCATACAGAAGGCGACCGGCCCCTGGGTGACCTGCAGGTTCCTGCTCATGTCGGGGTAAAAATAATTCTTACGATAAAACATGGTCTGCTTCTCGATGTCACAGTTTGTTGCCAGGCCGGCTAGCACAATGCTCTCGATGGCAGCCTTGTTGGGCACCGGCAGGGCGCCGGGCAGGCCCAGGCAGACCGGGCAGACGTGGGTGTTGGGGGCTGCGCCAAACTCCACAGGGCAGGAGCAGAACATCTTGGAGTTGAGCGTGGTCAGCTCGGTGTGCACCTCAAGGCCTATGACGGCCTCCCAGTCGCGCAGAACACTCAGCAGGTCCTTCATCACCACTCACCTCCCCGGGCCAGCGGGGCAAGGCGGTTAAAGTCGTAGCAGCGCTCCAGGGCGGCAGCCACGCGCAGGATCTCACCATCGCGAAACTGCGGGCCTATTATCTGCACGCCCACCGGTAACCCGGAATCCGCACCAAGGCCAACCGGCAGACTCAAGGCGCCGTTGCCGGCGATATTGGTCGATACGGTGAACATGTCGGACAGGTGCATGGCAGTGGGGTCGCTGATTTCACCAAACCTGAAGGCAGCGCGGGGACTGACCAGGGTCACCAAGGCATCGACCTGTGCAAAAGCCTGCGCGTAGTCTTGGATGATGAGCGTGCGCACCTGCTGGGCGGGATAGTAATAGGCGTCATACACACCGCTGGAGAGCAGGTAGCTGCCCAGCATGATGCGTCGCGCCGTCTCCATGCCAAAGCCATGGGCGCGGCTGCGCTCATACTGCTCGCCCATATCGCGGGCGCCCTCATGGCGATATCCATAGCGTATGCTGTCAAAGCAGCTCAGATTGCTGAAGGCCTCGCAGGGGCCAATGACGTAATAGGCAGCCATGGCAGCGGCAACATGGGGCAGCTCGATCTCAACCAGCTGCGCGCCAAGCCCCTCCAGCTTTGCCAGGGCGCCGTCCAGCGCAGCAACTACTTCTGGCTCAACCCCCTTGGCCTTAATAAAGGCGGGTACAACCCCAATGCGCATGCCTGCCACATCCTGCTCAAGCGCCTGCGAGAAGGCCGCGGGTTTCCCATCGGGGCCTGCGGACAGGTTCTGAGAGGTACAATCCCGAGGGTCGATTCCTGCAATCACATCAAGTGTGGCGGCCACGTCGGCAACCGTCTTACCCAGGGGCCCTACCTGGTCCAGCGAGGAGCCAAAGGCCACCACACCAAAGCGCGACACCACGCCGTAGCTGGGCTTCATGCCAACAACGCCGCAGAAGCTCGCCGGTTGGCGGATGGAGCCGCCGGTGTCGCTGCCCAGGGTGACCGTAGCCATACCGGCAGCCACCGCGGCGGCGCTGCCGCCAGAGGAGCCGCCGGGAACCCGCGTAAGGTCCCAAGGGTTGTGGGTGGGCCCAAAGACCGAGGTCTCGGTGGACGAGCCAAACGCGAACTCATCCATGTTGAGCTTGCCCAGCGGGAGCGCGCCCGCCTCAAGCGACTTGGCAACACAGGTCGCCGTGTAAGGGGACACGTAACTCTCCAGCATGCGGGAAGCGCAGGTGGTGTGGGTGCCCTGCAGGTTCATGTTGTCTTTAAAAGCCATGGGCACACCGGCTAGAGGGCCCAACACCCCACCGGCCGCGCGCGCGGCATCCACTGCATCAGCCGCCTGAAAGGCCAACTCAGGGGTCTGCTCCAGAAAGGCGTGCACCTGAGGTTCACGCTGTGCAATAGCATCAAAGGCAGCCTGCGCCACCTCGCGCGCGGAGAACTCACCCGTGGCAATGCCAGCCCGGATCTCTGCAACACTGCAAGAAGACAGGTCCCTCATCACTCACCACCGCCAGCCAGTATGGGCGGGATGAGGAACTGCCCGTTCTTATGAGCCGCCGCATTCGCCAGGGCCTCCTCCTGAGACAGGCCCGGCTTTGCCACGTCATCGCGCATGACGTTGACAAGACCTGCAAGCGGGTGGAATGTGGGCTCCACACCCTGTAGGTCGAACTCGGTAATGGGCTTGAGCCCTTCGATGATGTTGTTAAGGTCGACGGTCACAGCAGCAACCTCCTCATCGGGCAGGCCGATGCGGGTGTAGGCCGCGATGTCACGCACGTCCTTCTCGGACAGATACATACTTCTCCTTATATACCGCAGAGCAGAGTCCAAGACTGAGCCTGGAACCATGCGCTCTCGCGCCTGTTTACTTGACGCCTTGCTATTGTAGCGGTTGAGGGTTCGCTAACAAAGGTGGATAGCCAAAAGAACAAACGTGCTGACAGGCACAGACAAGCAACATGCAGCTAACGCGTAGTCAACACGCGACTACCCAGGCGGTTTCAATTGACGCTGTTCTCGCAAGGATGCTAGACTGTAGCCGCAATGGGAAGCAGAAAGAAAGGATGTGGTCACATTGAAAACTGGGTACTTCAAGGCGATTCTTCTGGTACTGCTCACGCTTGCCCTCTCCATAACCCTGTTTGGGTGTGGAGGAGGGGGAGGGTCATCGCAGGGCTCCACTCCGCCACCAGAAGAGAAGAAAGATGCGGAAGACAATGGAGAAGAGGGAGAGGACGCTCCTTCACAAGGTGAGGAGCAGAAGACTCCCGAGGCGACAACGCCGGCACCACCAGCCGCGCCTGTTGAGCCGACGCTTGGCAGCATGGTGAAATTCGACAGACTTGAAATCACGTTCGACTCCGAGTACACCACTACCACAACAGCAGCCGGTGATACCGTCATTGTGGTTGGGGTGGTTGTCAAGAATGCTGCAACCGACCAGAAATCGCTGAGGATGGAATATGTGTCGCTCTATAAAGGAGGCTTAGAGCTGCCTGACCTGAGGGATGAGTTCCCCGATGATGACGTGGCCTTTGGTGGCAACCTCGCTCCGGGAGAGAGTTACGAGGCGAGCTTCCATCTGCTGTATGATGGCAACGCAGACTACTTCATCAAGATGGCGATATCTTGGGGCGATAACGTCGAGGTGAAGGTTCCAGTCAATCTCTAGTCCACTCGCAAAAGCTCAGAAACAAACAGGCGGTACAGACCAAGACAGGTCAACCGCCTGTTTGTTTACTGTCTTTACTGTCTACCATAAGCAGCTCTCTTGTCTGCTTTTCTATAGATAAAAGAAAAGGGTATAATCTCCTGGGCAAATGGAGGAAAGAAGGGAAGCTATGGATAACGCTCTAAGGGATACGTTAGACAGCGGGATCGACAAGGGGAAAGCGTCTTCAAAGAGGAATAGGTGGCTGGTTCTTGGGCTTGTCTTTTCTGTCTTTGTGGTCCTGTTCCTTGTGGTTGGATGTGCACCCAAGGCAGCCTCTCCACCAAGTAGTACAGAGGAAGATGAGGATCCCATTGTTGTGGATGTGGTCTGGTCTGAGGCTTCCGATTGTGTCAGCTGCCATTTGACAGAAGCAAAATCCTCAACAGACAGCTCCTATGGCTGCTATGTCCACTTCCAGGAAGGCGAGAGTTGCCTGTCCTGCCACACCAATGCTGGATCCGCCTTGGTGAAAGTACATGAGGGATATGCAACAGGAAAAGTGCCTACGCAGCTTACAAAGACAAAGGATTCGATGAATGAGGCTCTCTGCCTTACCAGCGGCTGCCACGTCAAGAGCGATAACATCGAAGCGACAAAAGACTCGACTGTCCTGACTGACCTCTCGGGCAGAGTCCAGAACCCGCACGACCTGCCGGTTCACAGCGATCATACCAATATGATCAATTGTCTCAGCTGCCATGTCATGCACCAGCCACTCCAGCTTGAAGTGTCGGCTAGGTTGGTGTGTATCGGATGCCATCATCAAAACGAGTTCGAATGCTTCACCTGTCATGAGAGCGCTGACGGGCCTGAATAGACTCTGATATACACAAAGAATCACCTTCCTTTACCTGGCGCTCTGGATGATTGCCTGGTAAATGGAAGGTGATTCTCTTTCTAACGCTTGATCCTACCAGTTCTCTGGCTTGTGCTGTAATTCTATGGTGACCTCTGCATTCTCGGTCAGCGTCATATCATGCTTGTACGTGTAATAGTCTATGGCGCTGATAAGCATGGATACCTCTCCTCCTCTGGAAGGGACTACAGCCAGTCCTGAGGAGTCGCATTTCGCGCGTGCTGGGTGGATCCTGGCCACAGCCCTGACCGGTTCTTTGGTGTCCAGGTCGATAACGGTCACGCTGACAGAGAATTCCGGTTTCTGGTGTACCGAGATGGTGAATTCCTTTGAATAGCGTGCGTGCATGAGATAGGGTTCTTCTTCAGCCAGCTCCTGCTGTTCATCTTCTGCTGGTTCAGCCAGATCCTCTATCTGCCCATCGAGCAGTTCGCCTTCTTGCCCTTCAGACAGTTCGCCTGCCTGCTCTGGTTGGCCTTCCTGCTGATCGATAGGCTCCTCTGCTTCTTTGGGAGGTTCTCCCGTCAGTTCAAGTTGGTCTTCCTGTGGCTCAGGCAGCTCTCCTGCAAGTTCAGGCTGTTCCTCTGCTTGCTCAAGCTGCCCTTCTGTCTCATCAGGCTCGATCACCAGCTCCTCGGAGAGCCCATCCAATTGCACCGTGTATTTATATGTGCCTATCTCTGTTGGAACCGGAATGGTCATCTCCGCCCAATACAGTGCGTCGCTTCCCGGCCAAAGCCCTTCGCCGAGCTCGGCATCGGCTACACTGGCGCCTTCGCTGTCTAAGACAGTCAGCTTTCCTCCTACAAGAGAACAGAAATTAACGCACTCGGCGCCAACCTTGAAACTTACCTGCCCGCTATCCACATAGAGGGTTGGAATCCCCCAGATGTTGAGGCCAAGGGCATGGGGGTAATAATCATAGGTGAAGGTGGTCTCTATCTCTCCATGGCTCCCCTTTGGCCCCACATGGGCGAAATAAGCATTCCAGGTATAGGTTCCTGGCTTCTTCCCTGTCTTCAGCAGGAATTCTTCTGACGAGTTCCCTATCCCACCGTAGTTGGTCAGTTCGACCATGGTCTCCACGCCCGTCTCATTGCATATGATGAATACCGGCATATCGGTCATCCTGCATGATTTATGGCAGCGGACGTGGGCGGTGCAGGTCAGCTCGACACCATCGTCTGTCAGCCGTTGTTTGATGCGATGGATGAAGAAGGTCGTGGTATGCCCGGGAGTGACAGGAGGGAACTCCTCCTCTTCTTCCTCCTCTTCTTCGCCTTCCTCTTCTTCTTCGGAGTCTTCGCCTTCCTCGCCCTCCTCGCCTTCATGTCCCTCGTCAGGCTCTTTGGCTTCTGGCGTATCGTCCTCCAATGATTCTTCCCCAAGCCCGGGCTCAGCCCCAGGCTCTTCGTCTTCTGTCAAAGTGGGTTCTGAAGCTAGCTCTTGCACAGAGACGTCTCCCGCTTCTCCCTCAGGCTCTGTTTGGGATTCGTCTGTGTCTGCTGAACTCAGCTGTTCGTCTACTTCCATTGATACTCCTTGTACGTCATCACGCACGAGCGGGGCCGGTAGGCCCCACTCGCAGCTTCATAACTATCAATTCGCCTAACATAACGTAACGTCACGTGGTCAAGAGCCTACATCCTTTGAACGTGGCAATAATCCTGGCACTTGAACACCTCGTCGTGATGGCATTCGCCTGCACAGAAAGCATACGCGCTTTCCTGGATGGTTGTCTCCACGTGCATGGTGTGACATTTGATACAGGTAACGTTATAAGGGCTGTCGTGGAACTTGTTCGAGGGATAGTCATGAGGGTTGGCCACGTTGCCTTCCTTGTCCGTCAGTACAACAGAAGCCGCAGTCTTTCCCGCAAGCTCGGACTTGACATGACAACCGGAGGTCAGACAGGTGTCCTCATATATATCTGTCTTCATGAGCCGGATCGGTGTCTTTGATGCACTGGTCTTTCCAGCATGTAGGCCGGAAATCTCAGCGGGATCATGACAGTCCACACACCGGTTGCCCTGTTCGGTGATATGGGTGGCGGATCCGGTCTCCAATGACAGGTTTCCCTCTTTCTTGTGGCAGACTACACAGTTGGCTTCGGGCGACCAGGTGAAATCCTCGGCATATTGATCCTCGGCATCATCTGGATCCTCCGCAACACTGCCACCACCAGTACCACTACTACCAGCAGCTTTGGGAGCACAGCCCCAAATCACGAGCGTAAACAGTAAAAAGCAAGCAAAGATAACAATGAACTGCTTTTTTATCGGTAGCCTCATCCTCATTGCTTCCTTATCTTGTTTTACTCTTCCGCGGCTATTACCAGACCAGCGATACGGCCAAAGACGGTTGGCTTGGCGATACCGATAAGGTCCATACCACCAGTAGCCTCGCCAGCGCCATAGAGACCGGGAATGGGGTTGCCCTTCCAGTCCAGGATCTGGGCCTTGCCGTTCATGGCAGCGCCACCAAGTGTGTTGTGCTTCTGGATGCCCCACTTAACCAGGTGGAAGGGAGGCGTTGAGATGGTGCGGTCCAGGCCTCTCTTCTCGTAGTCAAGGTCAGCGCCGCCTTCAACCAGCTCATTGTAGCGCGCGACTGCAGCAGCTACATTGCCTGAGTTCAGGCCAGCTGCGGTTGCAGCAGCCTCAACGGTGTCGGCCGAGAAGACCATGCCTTCGAGGTTCCTGACGCCATAGGCGCCGTCAGGACCAGAGGACAGATCGAGTTCCTGCTCTGCACGGGTTTCCTCATCGAAGACGATCCAGACGATCGGGCCGTCTTTGTCACCAGTCTGCTCTCCGGCGATCTGTGCGAAATAGAAGGGCTTGCAGCCAGGCAGCCAGGCAGGATTGTCCTCGCCGATCTGCTCGTTCATGAAGCGCTTGCCCTCAGCGTTGACATAGATGCAGTTGGTGTCATCGACCTCTGCTATGCCGCGCGCACCAAACGGTGGGCTGACGCTGTGCCAGATGGTGCCGGGATGGCGATGCCAGCCGTGCCAGTCATTACCGCGGTCGGTAGACATGGCGGCGCCGATCTCAAATGCCTCTGCAACGCCGTTTCCGTCATTGTTGACCAGGGGTTCACCGCTGAAGTGAGGATAGCTGACCAGGTAGGGGGCGAGGAATTGCTTGAGTGCAGGGTTGCAGTTCCAGGAACCGGTGCCCAGGAAGACTGCCTTGTTGGCCTTCAGTTTGATGACCTTGTCGCCCTCAGCCAGAAGCTCGGCCTCGACGCCGATGACGCGGCCTTCACGCCTGCCGTCTTCACGGATGATCTTGACCATCTTGGTCTCGGTCATGAGCTCAGCGCCATTGGCGATAGCGGTGTCATAGACTGGCCAATAGATACCTGCTCCACCAGCTACCCAGTCTCCCTCTTTCCAGTTGGGACGGTCAACAGGGCTTGCGGTTGTGGTGGTGAAGGCACGTGAGCCACGATACACGTTGGCATACGGCGAGACGTTTGCCCTGATGAACTTGGCTCCCATTTTATCCAGCCAGTTCCAGCAGGTCAGACTCTCTTTTGCGAAGGCTTCTGCAACACCTGCATAGTCATCGCAACCTGAGATCTTACGCCACTGAGGCATGGTGTGACGGACGCCATTGACGAGTTCGATGGTCATCTCACGGCCGTCGTCGCGCAGGGTGTTCTCCCTACGGTCTTGGATGATGATGGCCTCAGACTCCTCGAATCCACCCTCGATCTGCATACGGGTACCGCCGCCGACACCGAAGTTTCCGCCGGCCTGAACGCCCTTGCCACCGATCCACTTGGCAGATTCGATCATGATTACACTACAACCACCCTCTGCTGCCGCAGCTGCGCAGCAAAGTCCAGCAGGACCGGTTCCGCAAACGATGATGTCTGCCTCATAGTCCCATGCTTCGCCTTCTTCTTTGGGGGTTTCCTTGGGTGCTTCGGCAGCTGGCTTGTCGTTGGTACAACCAGCCAGACCGGCAGCTGCTATGCCGGCCGCAGCGCCTGCTCCGAATAGGAACGAACGCCTTGACATGCCCTTTTCTAGTAGTTCTTTAGCCATATAGTCCTCCTTCTCCCATGACGAAAGCCGAGAAAACCAATTTTTTCCCCGGCCACACTAATGTTGCAGTATACCACGAAAAGGGATGATTCTTCTTTTGGGGGGCTGAATCATTATTAGTCAGGATGGATATTATCATCCCTGCAGAATATAAAATGCAGCTTCTATACAGAACCGCGCACATTATGCGCAGGCACGTGAAATTATTTGTTACTTTCCATAACCATTCCATCTGTGTGCACGACAGCGACGCAACAACGGCAGCCTTCACTCGTTTTTAAGGATGAAGGCGCCAGTCCCTTAAAACAAAGGTTCTAAGAGTGGGTGGTAGCGCTTATGGCACAGCAAACGCGGTCGGCGAAATGACTGAGGGTCTCAGGGCTGTTGTCAGAAAGGTGGACGTGGAGCACACGCCTTCCTCGTGAGGCAAGCGCAGCAAAGTCACCCTGTGCCTGCGCCTTGGCAAGCTCGCCCAACGTCAGGTCCTCGCCGGGAACACGGATGTCGTTCCCCTCGCCCGAGGAAAGCACCAGAAAGACCCCGGTATTGGGACCACCCTTGTGGAACTGGCCCGTGGAGTGCAGGAAGCGAGGGCCGATCTGCAAGGAGGAGACTACTCCCTTGCGGCTCGCGACCCGGTTACGCATGCGCTCCAGTGCCTCGCGCCTCCCGTAGCACCTGAAGGGCAAAAAAGCGTTCAGTGAGAAGTAGTCGCCCTGTTCAAGGGAAGCGAACAGGCTGCGAAGGATACCGTCTTGCTCGTCAAGGGATTCCAAGGCCAGGGCATTGCCAATGCTTATCGATTGGATGATACCCTTATCGAAGCGCGCTTCCTGGTAACTGTCAGGTGGCTCTGAGTCGGCTTCCTTCTTGCTTAAAAGCTCTCTGACCAGGCGCTTGGTGACCTCGACATCCGGCTGGTCAAAGGGATACACCTCAAGCAATATGCCTAAGAAGGCAACGGCGTATTCCCAGATGACAAAGTGTGAGAACGCTTCCTGCGGGCCCTCAAGCCGGTAGGATAGCGCCGGGATGCTTGTGTTGATGGCGGCAAGTGATTCTGCGAAGCCTTCATCCTCTCCAATATGGTAGATGATGGCGCTACGGTCGGTGCGGGGAACCGCGAGTATGCTTGCGTCCACCTCGATGTTCGGCAGGATGCCCTTGCCCTCCTTGCCCAGGGACTCAGCGACAAGCTGCTCCACCCAAAGGCCAAAGACCTGGCTTGCCGCAGGCAGGACCATTGAGAACTTGTCCCTGCCCTCCAAAAAGGCGTTGTAGAGGAAGCAGGCGAGCTTGAGCGCGCGGTTGTCCGGGCTGTCGCTGGTGCAGTTGAGCTCTACCTCGCAGACTTCAGCGATCACCTGCTCGATGTCGATGCCTATCAGCGCAGTGGGAAAGAGCGCGAACGGCGTCAGCGCCGAGAAGCGCCCACCCACATCAGCTGGCGTGGGGATGATGTAGCGGTAACCCTTTTCGCGGGCAAGCTGCTCCAGGCCACTGCCGGGATCGGTGAGCGCGACAAAACGCCTGGCGGCCTCTGCCTCACCGATGCGGTCTACAGCGTACTGCCAGACCACGCGCTCCAGCATGCGGATCTCCATGGTCGAGCCGGATTTGCTGGAGACAAGGTACAGGGTCTTTGCCGGATCAGAGCTCCCCAGGATGTGGTCGACGAAGACCGGCGAGAGGGAATCCATGGTCTTGAAGGGGACATCGCCTCTGCCGCTCAGTTCCGCGAGCTTGGTGATGGTCATCGCTGCCTGGGACGAGCCTCCCTGGCCGATAAGTACCACGCCATCCAAGCCCTCTGCCCGGATCTCCTCTGCGTACCTCTTCATCTCGCTGATGGGAAAGGGTGGTTTTGAACTGAGCGTTGCCCAACCCAGACGCTCCTCGGTGTGTTCTGGGTTGTTAGGGTCTATTGCGAATAGACTCGCATCCTTGGCGCCAAGACGTGACGGTGCCTTGAGTTCCAGAAGGAACTCAAGGCACTTTTGTTGCTGCGATCCAAGAGCTGACATTGTGTACCAGCCTCTCGTGTTAGGTTACAACGGTTATTCTTCAGTTTCTGCTTCTTTGGCTGGTGCGTCTTCCTCAGCGGGAGCTTCCTCGGCGGCAGGCGCGTCTTCCTCGGCTGCCGGAGCCTCCTCGGCGGCAGGCGCGTCCTCTTCAGCAGCGGGAGCTTCCTCAGCGGGAGCTTCCTCTTCAGCGGCAGGCGCGTCCTCTTCAGCAGCGGGAGCTTCCTCTTCTGCGGCAGGCGCGTCCTCTTCAGCAGGGGCGCTTTCCTCCTCGATCGGGGATCCTTCGGCTTCGAGGACTTCGTCCTCTTCAGCGGCAGGCGCGTCCTCTTCAGCAGGGGCGCTTTCCTTCTCGATCGCCTCATCCTTGGCCTTCTCAGCCTTCTTGGCAGCCCTTCTCGAAGTAGCCTTCTTCTCTGGCTTGATCGTCTCTTCCTTCTTCACCTTCTTGATACAAGGCTCCTGCACCAGCTCCATGATGACGATGGTTGCGGAGTCACCGCGGCGGGTGCCCAGGCGCATGATCCGGGAATAGCCGCCCGGGCGGTCCTTGAACATGCCCTGCTCGACCTTGGCGAAGATCTCGGCAACCAGGTCCTTGTTCCCCAGCTTAGCGATAGCCAGGCGACGGGAGTGGACGTCACCACGTTTTGCCCAGGTGATCACCTGATCGACATCGCCTCGGATCTCCTTGGCGCGCTCCAGTGTGGTCTTGATCCGGTCGTTGGTGAAGAGGTTCACCACCAGGTTCTTCTTCATTGCTTTGGTATGGCTCGCATCGGTTCCCAGCTTGCGGCCTTTTTTATAGTGTCTCATAACAGTTATTCCTTACCGTTATCTGGCTTATGGCTTCAGGCCAAGTTCCATCGACTGAAGCTTGTCCTTGACTTCCTCGATGGATTTCGCACCGAAGTTGCGGATGTTCAACAGGTCGTTCTCGGAGAACTCGACCAGCTGCCGCACCGAATGGATGCCCGCACGCTTCAGGCAGTTGTATGAACGTACCGACAGGTCGAGGTCCTCGACCATCTTCTCGAGCTCGTTGTTCTTGCCGGATCCCTCGGGGGCGAAGATGCTCGGCGCCTCGCTCACCGCTTCCTCGTCGGACAGCAGAAGGAAGGCATCCATGTGCTGATTGACGATATTCGCGGCCCGTACCAGCGCCTCCTGCGGTGTGATGGAACCGTCTGTCTCGACCTCCAGGACCAGCTTGTCATAGTCGGTACGCTGGCCAACACGGGTGTCCGTCACATCCATGGTGCAGCGACGCACGGGTGAGAACAGCGAGTCGACATGGATCCATCCAATGGGATCATTCGAGCGCTTGTTGCGCTCAGCGGAGATGTAACCGCGACCTATGCCAATACGGATCCTCATCTCAAGGCTTCCGCCATCCGCGAGGGTCGCGATGACGTGATCGGGGTTGACCAGGTCGAAACCCGCGGGCACGCTGAGGTCAGCGCCGGTCAGCACACAGGGCCCGGTGGCGCTCACGGTGGCCTGAGCCTCCTCAAGCGTGTGCATGGAGCTGAATACCAGTCCCTTTACGTTAAGTACAATGTCAGTGACATCCTCGATGACGCCCTCTGCTGAAGAGAACTCATGCTGGATGCCCTCGATCTGAATAGCCGTAGCAGCAGCCCCGTCCAGTGAGGAAAGCAGCACGCGACGCATGCTGTTGCCCAGTGTCTGGCCGTAACCACGCTCAAGCGGCTCCACAATGAACCGTGCCAGCGTGTTGCTGACCTGCTCGACAGCGACCTGTGGTCTCATGAACTCTGTCATCTCAACGCTCCTTCCGATGCCGTTATTTCGAATAGAGCTCGACGATGAGCTGCTCACGGATGTCAAGGTCGATCTGCTCGCGCACCGGAAGCGCCAGCACAGAGCCCTGCAGCTTCTCGATATCGACCTCCAGCCACTGCGGTACCTCGGTCTTCTCGTTGGAGATCAGAGAGCTCTTGATAACGAGAAGGTTGCGCGCCTTGGGGGCCACAGCCACCAGGTCGCCTGCCTTCACGCGGAAGGACGGGATGTCCACGCGGCGGCCGTTCACATGGATGTGGCCGTGACGCACCTGCTGGCGGGCCTCGTCGCGGGACTTGGCAAACCCGAGGCGGTAGACCACGTTATCGAGGCGTGACTCAAGTATCCGGAGTAGGTTCTCGCCGGTGACGCCCTGTTGGCGGTTGGCGAGGTCATAGTAGCCGCGGAACTGCTTCTCCAGCAGACCGTAGATACGCTTGGTCTTCTGCTTCTCGCGCAGCTGGACGCGGTATTCGCTTTCCTTCGCGCGCTTCTTGCCTGCTTCACCAGGCGGGTAGGGGCGGCGCTCCTGCGCACACTTGTCGGTGTAGCAGCGGTCACCCTTCAAGAAAAGCTTGTTTCCTTCACGGCGACAGAGCCTGCAGTCTGCGCCTGTATATCTTGCCATAGTTGGTAAACCTACCTTTCGGCGTATCGCACTGCCCTGGTGAGGCGTTTGGCGAGGCATTCATCGGGGTGTTGTCCCCAGTGGGTCTGCCCCCTGCCCCAGGCCCTCAAGCCTTGCGATAGCGCTCTGAATCGAATCTGCTACACGCGACGACGCTTGCGCTGCCGTACGCCGTTGTGCGGGATGGGGGTGCAGTCCTGGATACTCGCGATCTCAAGGCCGGCGGCCTGGAGGGTGCGGATGGCGGTCTCACGGCCGGAGCCGGGACCCTTCACAAAGACTGACACCTTGCGCAGGCCATGCTCCTGGGCGATCTTGGCCGCTGCCTCAGCAGCCATCTGCGCGGCGAATGGCGTGGACTTTCTGGAGCCCTTGAAGCCAACGGTGCCGGCGCTTTGCCAGGTGATGACGTTCCCGTGCGGGTCGGTGAGCGTAATTATCGTGTTGTTGAATGTGGACTTGATGTGCGCCTGCCCCACAGCGATATTCTTGCGCTCTGAGCGCTTTATGCGGGTGCGCACCTGTTTCTTAGCCATTATTTCTTCTTGCCTCCTATCTGCTTACGCGGGCCTTTGCGGGTGCGCGCGTTGGTGTGCGTGCGCTGTCCGCGCACCGGCAGACCTTTGCGGTGCCGCAGGCCACGATAGGAGCCGATCTCCATGAGGCGCTTGACGTTCTGGCTTACCTCGCGGCGGAGATCGCCCTCGATCTTGAGGTTCTTGTCGATGTATTCACGTAGACGGACCGTTTCTTCTTCCGTGAGGTCCCTGACACGGGTATCGGGGTTTACCCCGGTTTCGGTGAGAATTTTGGTAGCGGTGGTCAGACCGATGCCATAGATGTAGGTAAGGCCGATCTCAACGCGTTTCTCTCGCGGGAGGTCGACACCAGCAATACGGGCCACTCATATCCTCCTTAGCCCTGACGCTGCTTATGGCGGGGGTTCTCGCAAATGACGAGAACCCGGCCATGGCGCCGGATGATCTTGCACTTATCGCACATCTTCTTGACCGAAGGACGTACTTTCATAACACTGATCCCTTCAGTTTTCTGTTTGGTATGTTTATCGTTACGCCGCAGCCGCAGGCGTGAGTTTTTTAAAACCGGTAGAACTACTTGTAGCGGTAGGTAATGCGCCCGCGACTCAGGTCATAGGGGGACAGCTCCACCGTCACCTTGTCGCCAGGCAGGATACGGATATAGTGCATGCGCATCTTTCCCGAGATATGCGCTAAGACAACATGTCCGTTTTCCAGCTTCACCTTGAACATCGCATTGGGCAGCGGCTCTATAACCGTACCCTCGAGTTCAATGGCATCCTCTTTACCCAAAAACCTCTGCTTTCTAAAAGTAATGGCAAAACAACAGCAGACCATGTTACCCCATGTTATACAGGTCAGGCAAGCAAAAATGCACTGAAATGCCCTAAATGTTGGCGTGTTGGGTGGATTTAGCGTCTGGCTAGCGCCTGGCTGGTGCCTAACTAGCGCCTGGCTAGCGCCTGGCTAGCGCTTGAAGCTGATCAGATACCAGTCGATCATCTCTGAAAGTGAGTCGAAACCGGACAGATATGCTGTGGCGAACAAGGCAAGTACTATGACGATAAGTATGGCGCCGATCCAGACCACGGCCCGCAACGCGAAGAAGCGCGACCAGAGGCCCACCTTGGGGGCTTCCCTGTATCCCGCTTCCATCCCCGGCCCTGGCTTCTTCCAGTACTCGTCGGTCATCGACCTGCCTTTCCCTGTCTTCGGGCGATTATAGCGGTTTATAGCGGTTTGCGGTCGAAGAAGACATTCTTCCCCTTTGTGGCAAGCCCGATCCCAAAACACACCTTGATGTCATCTGGGAACAGCTTGAGCTTGAGCGCTGCCATGCCGGCGGTGAAGAGGACGCGGTTGTCGATGCGGTGGTCCATGGCGGTCGCCGCGGCCGAACCTACCGCAATACCCAGGTCATTGACCGCCAGGGCACAGCTGACACCCGCTTTATGCGCTGCCGCACAGTTCTCAGTGCCGCATAATCCGCAGTTCAGCCCTCGGGACTTGACTCCCGCCCCAATGAGCACCACGTAGTGACAGGCGTCTATATTTCCTGCATCGCGGATGAAGAAGGGCCTGTCCTCGCTTGTGCCTATCTCCCGCATGGCGGTAGTCAGGGCGCTCTTATCGTCATCGCCGAGCACCAGGGTATCTACCAGGTCTATGCCGCAGGCCTTGGGCGCTGTCCTTGCCGCCGCTGCCATCATCTCAGCGCAGTGCAGGGCTGCGTTCTTCTCAGTGGTCCCGCTTTCATACTTCATTCTGTTATCCGCTCCCTAAAGTTATTGGCGATTACTCCTGCTGCGATAAGCGCGCAGAAACATCAGTAGCAGTGCGCTCACCGTGCTCACCAGAAGTGTACCAAAGCCCAGCAGGGCCTGCTGGTTGAATTCATCGCCTGTCTGCGCGCCAGTGCCGCTGCCGCCGGTATTAGTGTTGGTATTACCCAGCACTGAGACCGTCAGCCTGATGTACTCGGAATAACCGTCGCTGAATTCCGCGATATAGATATAGGAGCCGTTTGCCAGGGCCTTAAGGTAGCTTTCCTTCAAGGTGATGATGGTACTGCCACTGGTTACCGTGTAGTTGGCTGGGTTGACCACATTTCCGTTGAGCGTCAGTCGCCCGAACTTGCTGGCATCCGCATCTACCTTGCCGGAAACTGTACCCGATCCCGTCCATGTGCCAAAGTTGGTGAGCGTGGTGTAGATGAGAGGGACAATGACCTCTTCCTGCCCCGTGATGGTCAACGTGATCTCACCATACACGCCAGAGCCATCCTGGGCTGTGGCGCGTATCACAACTGTGCCGTTGTCTAGTGCTGTCACCCGACCTCCAGAATTGACCGAGGCGAACTCCGAGCCGCTTTCTATGCTCCAGGTGACTGCCTTGTCCCAGGCATCGGTTGGAACAACGGTAGCCGATAGCTGCAGGGTCCCACCCCAGGTGTCGATAGATGTGGCACCGCTGGCGCCGGTCACGGTGATACCTGTCACAGGCTTTTTGGGTGGCGCATCCGCCTCGAAGTTGGCCGTCAGTACCACCACGCCCGCAGGCATGCTGAAGGTAGCGGGATTGGCTGTGTCGCCGCCCGTGATGGACGCGCCGCTGATCGTCCAGTCAGTGAAGTGGGAGCCTGGATCCGCTATGGCTGTCACGCTTATGGCCGTTCCTGCCGGGTAGCTGCCGGTCACTGTGCCGGATACGGTGCCGCCGGCACCTGCCGTGGCGGTAAGCGAGTAGGTTGGTGGTGCGGCAGTAGTGACGCTGACACTGAAGGTTGTGGTCCTGGTGATGCTACTTTGGGTGTAGCTGACCGTGATAACCTGTGAGCCCACCGTATCAAGTGCCGTACCTGCGGTTGGGACGGTGGAGACCAGGGAGGTAACATTGGCAGTGGAGCTGTCGCTGTAGGTAGCCGTGACCACCAGACCGGTCAAATCGAGCAGCTCGCCCTGGATGTAGGTGGTCTTGGTGGGCCCAGCTGTCACTGCGATGCTTTCCAGGGTCACCGGTGGCGCATCCGCCTCGAAGTTGGCGGTCAGTACCACCGCGCCCGCGGGCATGCTGAAGGTAGCGGGATTGGCCGTGTTGCCGTCGGTGATGGAGGCACCGCTGATCGTCCAGTCAGTGAAGTGGGAGCCTGGATCCGCTATGGCTGTCACGCTTATGGCCGCGTCCTCCTCGTAATAGCCGGTCGCGGTTCCATACAGCGTGCCGCCAGAGCCCGCATTAGCTGTTAACGAGAAGGTCGGCACGTCAGCAACCGTGAAACTCACGACGAAGTCCTCTGAGATGCCAAAGCCCCCGCTTACGGTGATGGTTGCCGTGTACGTGCCTGTGGTAAGGCCGGTGACGGGGGCAACCTCAAAGCCGTCTGTACCACTGACGGCTATGCTTGCCAGCGTGGCTGCATTGAGCTCGAATGCCGCGGCGTCTGTGCCGCTCAAGGTGACGTCTAGCGCCCCGGTGGGCTGGTTGCCCGTGTTTGACACGATAACGGGAATGCCCGTCTGAGCTGTATAACCAGACACGGCAGGGGTGAAGGCATGTGTCCCGATAATGCTCAGCGAGATGCTGTAGACCGGTGCGGGCGGAGCAGCGGTCACCGTGACACTGAAGTAGATGGACCTGGTGATACTGTCTTCTGTGTAGCTCACCGCGATACTCTGCGAGCCCACCGTATCAAGCGCCGTACCTGCGGTTGGGACGGTGGAGACCAGAGAGGTGACGTTGGCAGTGGAGCTGTCGCTGTAGGTAGCCGTGACCACCAGACCGCTTAGATCGAGCAGCTCGCCTTCTATGTAGGTGGTCTTGGTGGGCCCAGCTGTCACTGCGATGCTTGACAGGGTCACCGGCACCGTATCTGCCTCAAAGTTGGCGGTCAGCGTCACGGAACCTGCCGGCATGGCAAAGGTCGCGGGATTAGCGGAGTTGCCACCCGTGATTGACGCGCCACTTATCGTCCACTCTGTGAAATGGAAGTCCGTATCCGGTGTGGCGGTCACGCTTATGGCCGTGGTTTCTGTGTAGCTGCCGGTTGTTGTGCCGGACACGTCGCCACCGGCGCCCGCGGTGACTGTGAGTGAGTACGTGGGCGGAGGAGCAACCGTGACTGTGACGGCATAGGCCTTGGTTGTGCTATCTGCAGCCGTTACCGTGTAGGTTACGGAGGAGCTGAAGTCCTGAGCGCCCGTTGGCGCGTAGCTGGCGCCTGTGTGGGTGACTGCGGGCGTCAGGCTTGTCACGTCGGTCCCGTAGGGGACGGTGACAGAGATGCTTGTGCCAGTGATTGTGGCGGATTCGCCTGCCAGCGTGAATGCGGTGATGTCCTTGTCAGTCGACAGGGCGCCGGCTCCCACAATCAGGGGGTAGAGCAGGCCCATGTCGCTGCACAGTGGATTGGTTGGCATATAGTCTGCGTCAAGGGTCGGGTCAGCTTCCAGCGAGCCGGTGTCGCCGCTGATGTGGGCCTGCCACGCGGCCAGCCCTGCGTTTGATAAGGGGCTGCTTGGGCGGTTGTCGGTAAAGGCCGCGCTCTTGCCATCTGTGTAGTAGCTGTTGTTGTTCATGGTTGGCATGCCGTCAAGGGCTGACAGGTCCCCATATATGTCAGTGGGATAGAAATGGAAGTCGGTGATATAGCGGATCCCTATCATCTGGTTGGTGAAAGAAGACGGCTGGCTTATGAGGTTGTTGTGGATGTTGGGGTTGATGCTTGGTGGGCAGCCGTCAACGTTATCCCAGTCCTGTGTGGCGATGCCAAAGTAGATAGCGCTGCGGCTGAATTCCCCGTTGCCCACATTGACCAGGGTGTTGTTGTAGACCTGGGCGTCTTTGGCAGCATACAGGCCAATGCCCTCCCAGCCTGTGTCGATAATCAGGTTGTTGCGTACAATGCCCCCGATGTTCTCGTAGTAGTTGGGATTCGCGTCAAGGTCAAAGAAGTCCGGGCTGGTATCAAAACCGAGCATGATCCCGGCACCGTAGGCGCACTCGACGATGTTGTTCTCTATTATCACGTTGGTCGCGCCGCCTTTGGCATAGATCGCATTGCTGCAGATGTCATGGATGTAGTTGTTCTGCACCAGCATCCTGTCACCATTGACGTTGTCGATGCCCTCGGCGTTGTCCTCTCCGTTAAAGGGAGGGGTGAAAGCCTGTCCAGAGTTGTATATCTCGTTATAACGGATGATGATGTCATTGCAGTTGGGCTTGACTTTCACCACGTCGTAGCGGGAATCATGCAGTATGCAGTCCTCGATGATGACGTTGGACACGCCGGGCCCAGGCGGGAAGCCAGGCTCCACCCAGTCCCACTCGGTATCTATGCAGACCGCATAGAACCCGCCCATGACCTCGACCGCCTGCAGTTTGCCGCCTGATGAGCCGGGATAGAACCAGACGCCGGAGTCATCGTCATGGCCGGGGTCGAAGGTGGTCAGGTCGATTATCGCCCACTCCCCTTTGGCTGACTTTATAGTGATATCAGCTATGCGGACGCGGACATTGATGCCCTCCTGGTAGGTGCCACCGCGCAAGACTATGGTGTCACCGGGCGATGCAGCGGCCAGTGCAGTGTTGATGCTCTTATAGGGAGCATCTATGGAGCCGGTTGCAGTAGCGTCATTGCCATCTGGAGAGACATAGATGCCTGTTGCCGGGTCATCGTAGGTATTGGGGCGTGGCCCAACATTGCCCCCCGCAGCGTATGACAGTGTCAAAATGGCAGCAAACATCCCTACCGACAACAGTATCGATAGCAGTGCTGCCAACACTTTCTTCATCATTTGATTGTCCCTCTCCCTTTAACGCCATAAATGCTCGGCTATTACTATCGGCTTCTTAGTAAACGCCGCTCCCCACAGAGACCTCTTTGATTCACAAATTGTTCCTGTATTAATTATATATCCTTCACTTAAAACAACAATAAGGCTTATTGATAAAGCGGCATTAAGTGGCACTAAAACTGAGCAACCTGATCGGGCGCCTGATTGGAGCAACCCTTGACCGATTCTATTGTGATGGTAGAATTACAAAGCTGCGCTCAAAACGCAGGGCTTTGAGTTAGGTCGGGTAGCTCAGTTGGGTCCGAGCGCCCGGAAAACGTGCCAGTGGCACGTTTTCAGCGAAGGACGGGTGGACGCTTGCGGACACCCCTGGAATGAGCAGCGGTTCCGCTGCTCGGACGGGCAAGATGAACAACTGTTCTCTAGCTCTGACAAGTAGGTAAATGGTCGGGTAGCTCAGTCGGTAGAGCAGCGGACTGAAAATCCGCGTGTCGACGGTTCAAGTCCGCCTCCGACCACCACCGTGAACAATGACTGCGGTCAAGAGGATATAAGGAGTTCGAGATGTCTAAAGTATGTGCGATCTGCGGCAAGCATCCCGTGGCGGGGCGTAACGTCAGCCACTCGCATCGCGTGACAAACCGCGTGTATCGTCCCAATGTGCAGAAGGTGACCATCAACCAGGACGGTCACGTCAAGCGTGCCAACGTCTGCACCAAGTGCCTCAAGGCCGGCAAGGTGGTTCGCGCCTGAGCGCCAATCCATAAGGCAAACCCTGGCGGCCCTCTCATGCAGAGGGCCGTTCTGTTTTGCTGAAGGTGATCAGTAATGAAGGATGACGGGGGTGCCCACTTCAACCATGAAGTACAGTTCCTGCACGTCATAGTAGTACATGTTCACACAACCGTGTGACCCGTTATAGGTATACAGGTCGCCACCAAACCACGGCTGCCAGTTCGCATCGTGCATGCCATGACCAGCCCAGGTGAATGGCAGCCAATACGTGACCCAGGTCTCATACTCTGGCTTGCCGCTTGCCTGGATCTCACCAACCAGCTTTGCAGGGCTCATTTTATTCAGAACGCTGTAGACACCTTGAGGAGTCGCGCGACCGCCCCAGGGAGCGCCGGTGACCACATCTGCTTCAAAGACGTTCTCACCATCTACAAAGTAGAACATGTGTTGCTCGGTCAGGTCTATCTCGATATAGGTCTTGCCCCAGTCAGCCTCTCCGGGCTGGACGTATTCTACCGCCTCCTGCGCATAGATGGGCTTGCGTGTCAGACCGGTGTGATACCAGAACGCGTCATAGATCTCCCATATCTCGGCTTTCTCGCTGATCTCCCAACCCCAGGCGCCGCCTTCCACCACATTCTCCACGCCGTGGGCGTCAATAAAACGCCGCGTGGTTCCCACCGTATCATACGTTACCGAAAGGTTGTGCACCCAGGCTTTCACAGCGGCCAGGTTCAGCGTGTAGTATTCTCCCCCTGCTTCTATGACGTAGTCCCAGAGGACCTCATAGTCATAGTAGCCGTAGTAGTTATCGTAACCGTAGTAGTCGCTCCAGTTCCTCTCTGAAGCGTGTATGACCCAATCCATGGTTGTCGACGCGTCAAGCTGCACGGTCTTATCCCCAAAGGTATAGGTCACAGCAAAGCAGGCATAGGTGTTCCAGGTATCGATCTTCTCCAACAGCGCCGCGTTATCTGCGTAGACCTCGGGTGTGGTGTAGCAGTCGACCTCATTGAGGTCAACCTCCAGGCCCATGACCAGCAAGGCGTCCTGGATCGCCTTCTCTGGCAGCCCCTCGACAAAGGTGCTACCCAGATCCTCAGGATGGACAACGTACTGGGATCCCTCGAACACCGCATAGGCATCGGTTGGAAGCCGCATCCTTGTCTCGTTATACAGGTCGAGCATCCGCATCTTTGTATTGAACTTGCTGTTGTCATAACTCACGCTGGGGCTTGTTGTCTGCCTGGTGGCGGCGTCGCTCTTGAATACCGGCACAAACCACAGAAACGGGTTCTGGCTCTGCAGTATCTTGTCTACCTGCCCGTCGGACACATAACGCAATCCCACATCCCTGGCCGTCAGCAAGAAACGCAGGCCGTCGCGCCCCGTGACCAGCATCTCGTAACCGTCGACCCGCCTGCTGATGACCCCTTCGACTTCCTCAACGGTCTTCAGCGAGCAATCGGTGCCGTCGATCACGGTCTTGAAGGTGAAGTGGGATGAGAAGTAATACACCGAGATGCCGTAGCCGATGATGAGCAGCCCAAAGACAATGCCCAGAGTGATCCACAGAGCCTTGAGCCGGAGCTTGCCCTTCCGTTCCTCTACAAGCTCTTCTTCCAGCTCTTCCTCTGGTTTGGCTTCCAGCTCTACTAATGGCAACACTATCGGTACTTTAGTATGTATTTTCCTATCATCATTCATCGTGGGAATCATGGTACCTGATTTGCCCGTTTTCAGCCAAGGAGAATGCGCCTGAGAGACAGGGCTTCTTTTATATTTCACGAGAATATGACAAAGGGGACGGTCCCTTTTGTCATACCCTTTGTCATGCGACAAAGGGGTGGGGCAGAAACAGAAGCGCTGATCCAGTTTATTGGTCCACCAAAAAGGCGCCGGTCTGGCGACTCCAGAGATAGGCGTACTCGCCACCCGCTTTGACCAGCTGGGCATGGGTGCCGTCTTCCACTATGCGGCCACCGGAGAGCACGATGATGCGATCGAGGCTGGCGATGGTGGAAAGCCGATGCGCCACCACCAGGGAGGTGCGGCCCTCCATGAGGTTGCGCAGCGCTTCCTGAATCAGCCGCTCGCTCTCAGAGTCCAGGGCTGCCGTTGCCTCGTCCAGCACCAGTATGGGGCGATTTGCCAGTATGGCGCGGGCGATGGCCACGCGCTGGCGCTGCCCACCGGAGAGCTTGACGCCCCGCTCGCCGGTGATGGTCTCAAAGCCCTGGGGCAACTGCTCGATGAACTCCAGCGCGTTGGCCTTGACGGCCGCGTCGCGTATCTGCTCCTCAGTTGCGCAGGGGAAACCGTAGGCGATGTTCTCGCGCACCGTGCGGTGGAAAAGCAGCGGCTCCTGGGGTACGTAGGCGATCTGTTGGCGCAGGCTGACCTGGGTGACCTGGGAGATGTCTTGGCCATCGATGCAGATGTTGCCCTGTTGCAGGTTGGAAAGCCGCAGGAGCAGCGTGGTCAGCGTGGTCTTGCCGGACCCGGAACGCCCCACCAGCCCCAGGCGTTGCCCCGCGGGAATGTGCAGGGAGAAATCGCGGAAGACCTTGCTTTCCTCGTTAGCGTCTGCGTACCAGAAAGTCAGGTTGTTGCAGTCGATGGCCCCCTTTGTCACCGCGAGGTCCTGGGCCTGGGGGACATCTGCCACCAGCGTGGGTTCGTCGAGGACGAGGGTCATGTCATGCGCGTCGCCAAAGCCGCGGTTGATCTGCTGGAAGGTCATATTGATGCGGTTGAACTGCATGGTGAGCGCGTAGGTGTAGCTGAAGAGCATGATGAGGGTGCCGGCGCTGATGCCGAACCAGGCGTTGCCGCCGGTGATGAAGATGACCACCAGTGTCATGATGACCACGATGATGGTGCTGGTGATGGCGCCGCGCAGTGTTGAGGAGCGCATGCGGCGCGAATCGGCGGCCACTACGTCGCGGTTGGCGGAGTCGAAGATGCCGCGCTCGTAGGCCTCGCGGCCGTAGGTCTTGACCGCCTGGATGTTGGTGATGCTGTCGGAAAGCTCGCCTGAAAGCGCGTTTTGCGCACTGGCCGCGCCGCGGTTAAGTGGCAGGACGCGCTTGTACAGGAGGTAAGCCGCGACCACGTAGATGACGAGCAGTGCGCTGAGGATGGCCACGTAGAGGGGCACGGTGCCCACCAGCATGACGATGGTGAAGGTGGCGGAGAGCACAATGGGGAAGACGGCGTAGATGAGGCATTCCATGAGCGTGGCGTAGCCGCTCATGAACTTCTGGGTCTGGCTGACCAGCGAGCCGCCAAAGCGGTTGGAGTGAAAGGTCATGGACTGGTTGGAGAGCGTGTCGAAGGCGCGGGTTGCCAGCAGGTAGCTAGCGCGGATCTCCAGCTTCCACACGCTGTAGTCCTGGAGCTTGCTACCCAGCTGCCCTAGTACATTGGCACCCACCAGCATGAGGATGTAGGGGCCAAAGACGGTGAAGACCTCCTGGGAGCCGATGTGGGATTCTGCTACTTTGTCGACGATAAGAGCGATCACATAGGGGTTCACAAAGGTGAGGAAGAAGACAAAGGCGAGAGTTGAGATGACCGCGAGCAGGAACATGGGCCATTGGACTCGGGTGGCCTGCCAGTAATAATGCAATGTGCGGAGGATGGTGGAAGGCTTCTTGGGGCTTTCTGGCGTTGTTGGTTCAGACATGGAGCTTCTTCCTTTGGAAGGCCAGCTTTAGTTTAGCGGCAGCTTGGGTTTGGACTTGCGTAAGCTTTGCGGAAGGCCAGGCAGGCTGCCTGACTATTGTATGCGATTGTGGGCTATATGTGGTGGGTAGGTGTTCTGGTAGCAGACTGTTATGGGCGGCTGCGCGCTACACTGAGGGTAGGTATTCCAGTTTTGACAAGGTGATAACTATAGTTTACACTCCTCACATAAAGATACGGATGACCCATGAGTTCGCCAGTTGGTTAAGGCGGCTGAGAGATAAGCGAGCATCCGACCGAATTGTGAAACGTATTCGACGTATTGAGCTAGGGAATCTCGGAGACACAAAATCAGTAGGCGCGGTATCCATGAATTCAGGATTGATTATGGCCAGGGATATCGAGTCTATTTCACGAATGCTCAGAGTGAGATTATTATCCTGTTAGTTGGTGGTAATAAGTCATCGCAGGAGAGAGACATTAGAGAAGCAAGGCGATTACTGAGTGAGTACACTGACTGAAAAGGTGGCAGGTATGGCAAGGAAAGAACTGCTTGATTGGGATATTATCGATTACCTTGACAGTGACGAGCGTATAGCAGGGTATCTTGAAGCAGTATTAGAAGACGATGATCCCTATCTCTTCAAAGTGGCTCTTGGTGACATAGCGCGTGCAAAAGGGGTGTCCGCTTTAGCCAGGGATATCGGGATAACACGCCCGGGTCTTTACAAGGCTCTTTCATCCGAAGGAAACCCCTCTTTTGACACCGTCCGAAAAGTCATTGATGCCTTTGGCCTCAAGCTTGCGATTACCGTGAAATAGGATGTGTAAACTGCTGTTTCACAGCATGGTCATGCAATACATCTCTGATGCACTTGTGGTCATTGAAATCTCTGATGCACTTGGTAGTGACGCCGCTCTGGTACTTGCCATCATCTTGCATGCTGCGGTGATCGGCATCCTGCTGACCATCAGCCTGATCGATGCGCGTACCTCGGAGATCCCCAATTGGCTGAATGTCGCGTTGTTGGGGTGTGGGGTAGTGGCGGTCTTTGCTATCCCAGCGGTCGCGCTTGTCAGCCGCGTTATTGGTTTGTTCTGCGTGAGCGTGCCCCTGCTGCTGATCAACCTCATTGCCCGCGACGCCTTTGGGGGCGGCGACATCAAGCTCATGGCTGCCGCAGGCTTCCTGCTTGGCTGGCAGGGAGCGCTGCTTGCTACCTGCATTGGCATGCTGATAGGCGGGATCTATGCCGCCTGGCTTATAGTTATTGAGAGGAAGGGCAGAAAGGAGCACTTCCCTTTTGGCCCGGCGCTTTGTATGGGTATAGCAACTGCCCTCTTCTTTGGTACCACGTTGATGGATTGGTACTTTCTCGGTTCGTAGAAATATTACGTAGTTGTTATATTATTACCTATTGGATATACTCTGAGAGCGAGTAATACTAGGATAGGCGAAAGGGCGCTGGCGATGAACTATCAAGAATACAGGCGAGAGCGCATGCAGGATCCTGAGTTTCGCGAAGCTTTCATAGAAAGCGAAGGAGAGTACCAGGCTATGCGAGCGGTCTACCTTGCTAGAAAAGACAAAGGGATAACACAACAGGAGCTTTCTGCGCTTGCCCATGTCCCTCAGAAAACCATCAGTCAAATCGAGTCTGGAAATATAAACACTTCTGTGAAAACCCTGGCGAAGATAGCGAAAGGCATGAACAAGAGACTCAAGATAGAGTTTGTTTAGAGCTATTCTTTCTGAAGGGCGCGCATGGGATGGCCACGCCTGGCATGCGGGTGCCGCGCGCCTTTTTACTACGCGCTGGGCCGAAGATGCCACTCTTCTTATCCTTCTTGTCCTTCTTACCAACTTTACCTTTTCTTGATAGAGCACTTGACTCTGCGCTTTTACTGTATTATTGTATTAAGTACTTAGTACAGTAGTACAGAAGGAGTACTGAGGCAGTACGGCAGTACAGAGGTACTGCAAAAGGAACAGGTACGGCAGAGTGAAGGAGGTGTGCATTGAACTGGACATTTACCGCCGACCGGCCTATCTATGCTCAGCTGGTTGAGTTGATCCAAAGGGGGATACTCAGCGGCGCCTACCCTTTGGGGTCTAACATGCCCAGCGTTCGCGTGCTGGCGCTTGAGGCCAGCGTGAATCCCAACACCATGCAGAAAGCATTGGCTGAGCTAGAAGCCCAGGGGCTTTTGAACACGCAGCGGACGAGTGGTCGGACAGTGACAACGGATGAAGGGTTGATTATGGAAGTGAAGCAGCGCATCGCCGGCGCGTACATCGAGCAGTATTTCACGGGGATGCAGAGTTTGGGGATCGAGCGCGATGCGGCGGCTGATATGCTGATGTCTCAGGCCAGCCGTCCTGCGGACCCGCCCAGCATTGACACAGATAGCGCTGGAACAGCAGCGCCTGAGACGGTAACGGAGGTGAGCTAGATGAGCCCCAACCCCCTGCTGGTTACACAGAACCTCACCAAGAGCTTTGGTTCGACAGTCGCTTTGAACAACGTCAATATAGCGCTTGAGCCGGGGCGCATCGTTGGCCTTTTGGGCCCCAACGGCAGCGGCAAGACAACGCTTCTCAAGATCGCAAGTGGTCTGCTTGTCGCCACAAGGGGGCAGATACAGATCAACGGCGTGAAGCCGAGCCCGCAGACCAAGGGCATGGTCAGCTATCTGCCGGACAGGACCTATTTTGACAGCTGGATGAAGGTGAAGGACTGCGTGGCGCTTTTCGCGGACTTCTACCAGGACTTCGACCGGACAAAGGCCACCGAGATGCTGCAGGCGCTGGGCATCGAAACGGGCAGTACCTTCAAGTCGCTGTCAAAGGGCACGCAGGAGAAGGTGCAGCTGGCTCTGGTCATGAGCCGTAAGGCGCAACTCTACCTGCTGGACGAGCCCATTGGCGGCGTTGACCCAGCGGCGCGCGACTTCATTCTGGAGACCATCATCCGCAACTACAATGAGGACGGCACCGTGGTTATCAGCACCCATCTGATCTACGACATCGAGCAGGTCCTAGATGACGTTATCTTCCTCTGGGGCGGTTATGTTGAGCGTGTGACCAGCGTAGACAGCCTGCGTGAGCAGACCGGGAAGAGCGTCAATGAGGTATTCAGGGAGGTATTCAGATGTTAGGCAAACTGCTTAAGTACGAGTTCAAGGCAACGGCGCGTATCTTCTTGTTGATGTATGCAGCGCTGCTTGTTGTGGCTGCGCTCAATGCCGTCGTTGTTCCCTTCAATGGGCGGACATTCATCGCCTTTCTAGACGCACTACCTTTTTTACAGGATATCATCACCTCGCTGTCCATCTTGCTCTATGTGCTGCTGATCGTTGCCGTCTTTGTGATGACCGTGGTTGTCATACTCATCCGTTTCTACCGCATGCTCGGCAACGAGGGCTACCTCTGGTTCACCCTCCCCGTCACAGCCAACCAACACATCATCAGCAAGCTGATCGCTGCGCTTGTATGGTCTGTTGCCAGCTGTGTGGTGGTGTTACTCAGTGTTCTGCTGCTTACCTTGCCTGCGGGCTGGATCAGCGAGCTCTGGCGTATCCCATGGGCCTGGCAAGAAGTGGTAGGGTTCGGCTTCAATCCAGGGCTTTGGCTGTTCTGCCTGGTTGCCATCCTCCTGCTGTCGGGCCTGAGCAGCCTGCTTATGTGCTACTCAGCCATGGCCATTGGACCCAACCTGACAAAGAGCCGCCTGGGCGGAACCGTGCTCGCGTTCATCATCGTATACTTCGCCGTGCAGATCCTCAGCACCATCCAACTCCTGCTCATCGCAGGGCCTCTGACCATGGAGGCCCAAAGCATCGCTGCCATCTCATCCAGCATGTATGTGACAGACTTGATAACTGCGCTGAGCCAGATAGCCGGAGCTGTCGACTCAATGGTGCTCATGACCACCAGTACGTTCTGTGTCGGCTACCTGGTTACGGCCGTGGTGTTCTATATCCTCACCCGCCACTTCATGACCAACAAGCTCAATCTGTCATAGACTCTAACGATAAGAACGTTGTCGAGGGGAGGGAAGCGGGTTTCCCTCCCCTCCCTCTTTGAGGAGTCAATGGGGACGGATGTGACAAAGGGGACGGTTCGGCGAGACAAGGGGACGGGCGAGACATGTGTCAGGGGGACGGTAAGTGTGTCATGGGGTCGTATCTGTTGACACATTCTCTTGAGAATGTGTCAACAGATACGACCCCATGACACACTGCCCCATGTCGTACCGTCCCCTTTGTCACATCCCCTTTGTCACATCCGTCCCCATTGACACTTGTCCTGGCGCTGCGAGGCGGATTGCTTTATTATACGCAGTTGAGGATATAGCTCCCCTCTGTACCGCCCGGCAGACCTTTGAAAGGAACCACCATGACCACCCCTGAACCCTCCCTTGACCTGTGGCTGCGAGAAGCCAAGGCTGACCCCTGTGCCAAGGACTGCGGCATGTTCCTTGCCCACAACGGCGTGGTGCGCGTCACCCCCAAGAAGCAGGTACGCGAGGGCATCCAGGGCTTGGGCGAGGTGTGTGCCGTGGATTTCTCCTATGACGCGGCAGGGGTGGACGCAGCCATTGCGGAGGCGCTGACCTGGCCGGGCATCTACTATGTGAGGGTCTGGCTGAATGAAGGCACGCTCAAAGTGGGCGACACTATCATGTATGTGCTGATAGGCGCCGACATACGCCCCAACTGCATAGACGCCCTGCAGAGACTGGTGGGCAAGATAAAGAACGACCTGGTGGTAGAGACAGAGCTCTACGCCTGATGCTAGAGCAGGGCGGCGGCTTCTGTGTCGAGGAACACCGTCACAGCAGGATGTAATTGCAATATGGAGGCAGGGCACTGCGGATCCACATCGCCTTGCAGCATGGCCTTGACCGCCGGGGCCTTAGCCGCGCCAGTTGCGATGATCATCACCTCGCGCGCCTTCATGATGGAACCTATGCCCATGGTGATGGCCTTTCTCGGCACATCGTCTGCAGAGGCGAAAAAGCGTTTATTGGCCTCGATGGTGCTCTGTGTGAGGTCCACTATATGGGTGCCAAACGGAAAGACTGCGCTTGGCTCGTTAAAGGCGATATGCCCGTTGTTTCCTATCCCCAGTATCTGCAGATCTATGCCACCGGCAGCGTCTATGGCTGCGTCATAAGCAGCGCAGTCGCTGTTGGGGTCGGGTGACACGGGATACGGCACCTGGACGTTCTCTGCCTTTATATTGACCTTGGAGAACAGGTTGTCGAACATGAAGCGGTAGTAGCTCTGCTCATGGGAGCGGTCGATGCTCACATATTCATCAAGGTTGAAACTGCGTACCTCGCTGAAGTCGAGCACACCCTGCTCATACAGCTCCACCAGCGCCGCATAGGTGGGCAGCGGAGAAGAGCCGGTTGCCATACCCAGCACACACGCGGGCTTTTCGATTATCTTGGCGGCGAACAGTGCGCCGGCGGCCTTGCCTATCTGCGCCGCGTTCTCATACACCTGTATGTTCATAGTAGTGACCTCCTCTATTTGATAGCCCTCTTCATGCAGTATAGCAGAGCCGGGTACCGTCAGCGAAAGTGTAGAAATGGTATAATTTTTTCAGCATAATCAGACGTAGAAGACCCTTTATAGAGGAGAAATACCTATTGCTTGAGCCGCTCATCCTCAACCGCTACCGCCCGCTGGAAAGCACCGGCACCGGCGCTTTCGGCACGGTCGACATCGTCTGGGACACCAGGCTGCAGCGCCGTGTCGCCATCAAGCGTATCCCGCTTTCCGTCAGTGACACCGACCTCCCGGGCATTCAGGAGGCCCGCACGGCGGCGCTGCTCAATGACGCGCACATCGTCACCGTATTGGACTTCCAGGTCACCGGCACCGAGGCCCTCATCATCATGGAGTACGTCGACGGCCCCAGCCTGGGCACGCTGCTCAAGGAGAGCCCCCAGCTGCTCAGCCTCGATGTCATCGCTACCATCATCGGCGATGTCGCAGCAGCCCTTGAGTACGCCCATGAGAACCAGGTGCTGCACCTGGACATCAAGCCAGACAATATCCTCATCGACCATCAGGGCCACAGCAAGGTCAGCGATTTTGGCCTCAGCCAACTCTCCGGCACCGCCGGCTTCGCAGAGCCCCAGGGCGGCACGCTTGGCTACATGCCCCCTGAACAACTCCTGCAACAAGGCGTGGACAACCGCACCGACCTCTGGGCGCTGGCATCGCTGCTCTATCAAATGCTCACCGGCACCAGCCCCTTCCACGCGCCCACCATCTTCGAATCCCTCGACCGCATCCTCGCCGAGCCGCTGCCCCTGCCCTCCACGCTGCGCCCCGAGCTCAACCCCGAGGCGGACGAGATCATCATCCAGGCGCTGCTCGCCGACAAGTGGCAGCGTTTCGACTCCGTGGCCGACTTCATCGCCCAGGTCAGCTTCTTCCTCGGCAGCGTGAAGGCAGGCCGCAAATGGCTCAAATACCACGTCAACAACCGCGAGCTTGTCGAGGTGGAAACAACGGATACCTGGCATCAGGAAGACCCGCCACAGCAGTCCTATGACGATACCAACCAGTCGGATCCCCCCGTTGCCCTCCCACCTCCCTGGGAGCGTCTCTCCCGGCGGACGCAGAATACCCTGGGGCGCCTGATCTCAGCGATTGCCTGCGGCAGTTTCGCCTGCACAGGCATGAGCGGCTTCGACCTCTTCCTCGCCTATGACAACCTGCAGACCAACCTCGAGTTCATCCTCCTCATCGTCATTGTCGCGCTTATCGCGCTCGGCGCCTTTCTGGCCCCCCGCCTGGGCAGCGCCCTGGCCAGTATCATCTTCATCGCCGGGCTCTTCGCCCGAGGGCAGCTTGCCATCGCCATCATCTTCACGTTGCTGCTGGTGGCCTGGTGGCTGTTCTGCGGCAGAAAGGGCGGCCCTGAGTCTACCTTGCTCATGCTCACACCCCTGCTGGGCTTCCTCTGGCTGGGGTTCGCCCTGCCTTTGCTCGCCGGTTTCTTCCTGCGCCCGGGGCGCGCCATCCTTACCACAGGCCTCCAGGGCCTGCTGCTCATCACCATCGCTGCGTTATCCGGCGCTGAGACCCTGGCGCGTACCGCGCTGCTCATCCCGGAGCAGCAGGGCTCGCTTCCCTCTGCCCTGCTCGGTTTCCTCGCAACCCCTCTGCCCTGGATCACGCTGGCGGCCTTCCTCCTAGCCGCGCTGATCGCCGCCGCGCTTTCGCATCGTGAAAGCAGGTGGAGCCGGGTCCTTGGCGCCCTGCTCGCAACCGCCGTCCTGGCGCTGGGCTGCCTGGGTTACCAGCTGCTCTTGGGCCTGCCCCTCCTCTTCACAAATCCGACACAAGACGGAATCGGCTTGGTCTTATCGTTTATACTGGTATTTCTTTTATCGCTGCTGGGTGTCCGCGCAAGGGACACCTTGCTCAAGGAGGTATAGATAGTGGGAGTCATCTCCAGGTTTGAAGGCGGCCTAGACAGCGCTTTCGATCGCGCCGCCGGGACGGTGTTCCGTGGCCCCATAGAGCCCGCCCAGATCGCCAAGCGGGCCGAGAAGCAGATGAAGCATGAGAAGCTGGTAGGAGCCGGCGTGCAATATGCACCCACGCTCTTCACCGTGCTGGTCAACCAGGTCGACAACCACAAACTCTTCAACTTCTATCCCACCATGGCCGCGGAGCTCGAGACCTACCTGGTCGCCAAAGGCACCCAGGACGGCCTCAAGTTCGACGGGCGCCCACTGGTCCGTTTCATTGTGGACAAGGACCTGAGAAGCGGGAAGTTCGACGTCATCGCAGAAAACGTCTCCGCCCCCATCATCAAGAAGCTCCGCAATGAGGAGATGGAGTACTACGGGTTGGTCGAGAAGAGACCCCGCAGGAAAAGGCCCGCCCCCGAGGTAGACGAGATAGACGAGGCGCCGTTCCGTAACGAGAAGAGCCCGACTCGCCAGGATGCCGCCAAACTCAAGCTTGCGGAGCTTATGGAAACGCCGGCTGTGCTCAGCCAGGCCCGGCTTTCTGATTTAAGCGCTGGGCAGAGCTATGCCTTCACCACCTCACCTTTGGTCCTGGGTCGCGACAGCTCCTGCGACATCCCCATCAAGGACGCAAACATCAGTCGTCGCCATGCAGAGTTCACGCAGGACGCCTTGGGCACCTGGAAGATCTCCGATCTTGGCTCCACCAACGGCATCAAACTCAATGGCAGCACCATCACCTCCGCGCTGTTGCGCGACGGCGACCAGATAACCTTTGGCATCACCGTGCTTGAGTTCCGGGATCGCTGATAGTGGATGGGGTGCAGCAGTGATAGACACCGTGTTATTCGCAGGAAGGATCCTGCTCATCGCGCTGCTTTTCCTGTTCCTGTTTGTGGTCATGCGCACCGGGGTCGGCCTGGTACGCGGTCAGAACCGCAAGAGTGAGAACTGGATCGTCACTGTCGAACAAGGGCCGCGCGAGCTGCGTGGTGTGAAGATCGCTGTCAACGGGCCGGTCATTGTAGGGCGTGCCCCGGGAGCAGACATCACGGTTGCCGCCTCCTTTGTCTCGGGGCGCCATGCCCGATTCTCCCGTCTGGCTGAGAACCTCATCATCGAGGATCTGGGTTCCACCAACGGCACCACGCTTAACGGCGTCCTGATAAAAGCTCCTGAACAGCTGGAAGAGGGCGATATCGTAGGTATCGGCGATGTGACCATGCGGGTGAGCCTGCGATGAAAGCCCCCGTTGCTAAAAGCCTTTCCGTGGGCTCGCGTACCGACATCGGTTGCGTCAGGGACCACAACGAGGACAGCCTCCTGGTCAAGGCCCCGCTCTATGTCATCGCTGACGGTATGGGTGGACACGCAGCTGGTGAGATAGCCAGCGAATTGGCCATCAAGACCCTGGATGAGGCACAGCTGACCCAACTTGACCCCGATACCCTGCGTCATGCGGTCACCGAGGCGAACAGGCGCGTCATCGACGGCGCCCGCCGTGGCCTGGGTCGTCATGGCATGGGAACAACGCTTACCGCTGCGCTTATCGAAGGCAACCGGCTTCTCTTGGCGCAGGTTGGCGACTCGCGGGCCTATCTTGTCCACGAGGGACAGCTTCGCCAGCTCACCCGCGACCATTCCCTGGTGGGCGAACTGCTTTCCACAGGGAAGATCACCGAAGAAGAGGCCCGCCTCCACCCCAACCGCTCTGTCATCACGCGCGCACTGGGATCCGATGCCAGTGTACAACCTGACCTGTATGAGATACGCCTGCATGAGGGCGATCGGTTGCTACTCTGTTCAGACGGTCTCAACACCATGCTCGATGACACAGAGATCGAGGAGCTTCTGCAGTATTACCCCGACTCGCAAGAGGCTGCGGATGCGCTGATAGTAGCGGCGAACAATGCCGGCGGCTTTGACAATACCACGGTCATCGTCATCAACGTCGACCAGCTCGGTCAGCAGGCTGCCGCCAAGCAGAAGAAGCGCTTCAAATGGGGGATCCTCTCCTTTGTGGTCGTCTTTGTCCTACTTGTGGGCGCAAGCATGGGAGGCGTGTACAGTTATGCGCGCAATGTGGCCTTCCTCATTGACGAGGAGGGTTATGTGGCGGTCTATCGCGGCCTTCCCGGTGACTTCATGGGCGTTGAGCTGAAGTGGCTGGAGCACAAGACCACCATCAAGGTCGACTCGCTGAACCCAACCACGGTTGGCGAACTCAAAAGTGGGATCCGCCTGGGTTCCCTGGATGAAGCTGAACGTATAGTCACCCAGTACGAGGAACAACAGCGGAAGAAACGGTGAGTCGATGAGTCGACGCACAACAGAGCTCACCCTCCTCCTTGCAGCAACACCCGTTGTTATCCTGCTGTTCATCCTGGCCATTGTGCAGGACAGCCAGCCGCTGACCCTGATGACGCTCGCGGTGCCTTTTGGCCTCTTTGTCGCCTTTATAGCCTCGCACCTGGTCATACGTAAACTAGCGCCCAACGCCGACGCGGCCGTCCTGCCCATCACCTTTGTGCTCAGCGGGACAGGGCTTGCCTTTGTCATGCGCCTGGCGCCTGAGCTCGCAGCTCGCCAGGCACTCTGGCTCTTTGTCTCCATAGCGGCCATGCTGCTCACGCTTCTGCTGGTGCCCTCGGTGCGCAAGCTCGCGCAGTATAAATACACGCTCATGTTGGCGGGCGTCATCTTGTTGCTTCTGCCGGTCTTTGTCGGCACAGAGATCAACGGCTCCAAGCTCTGGCTGAGCCTTGGGGACTACTCCTTCCAGCCGGGCGAACTGGCCAAGGTATGCATCGTGCTCTTCTTGGCGGGTTATCTTGCCGATAACCGCGAGATGCTCTCCGTGGGTGGCCGTCGCGTGGGCAACTTCACCATCCCCGACCTCCGCACGCTGGCTCCCTTGCTTGTCATGTGGGCGATAAGCCTGGTCATCGTCATCTTCGAGCGCGACCTTGGGAGCGCCCTGCTCTTCTTTGGGCTCTTTTTGGTCATGATCTATGTGGCCACCGGCCGTTGGACCTATGTCATCACCGGCGTGGTGCTGCTCGCCCTGGGCGGCACGGCGGCCTACTTCTTCTTCGACCATGTCCAGCAGCGCTTCGCCATCTGGATCGACCCCTTTGCCTATCGCACCACCACCGGCTACCAGCTCATCCAGGGACTCTATTCTCTGGCGGACGGTAACCTCTTTGGAACCGGCATAGGCCGCGGCATGCCCGAGTTCATCCCCTTTGTGGAGAATGACTTCATCTTCTGCGCCATCGCTGAGGAGATGGGCCTGCTCGGCGCAAGCGCAGTGCTCCTGCTGTTTGTGCTCTTCATGGTGCGCGGCTTCACCATCGCCGCGCGGGCGAACTCGGATGTCGACGCGTTCTGCGCGGCTGGCCTCGCCACCTCCATCGCCTTCCAGGCCTTTGTCATTGTGGGCGGTGTCACCAAACTCATCCCACTGACCGGCGTCACGTTGCCCTTCATGGCGCAGGGCGGCTCTTCCCTGCTCGCCAGTTTCATCATCGTGGGCCTTCTGCTGCGCACCGGCGACAGCGGCACCGGTCAGGCCACCGAGCTGATAGGCGTGACCAGCTTCGACGGTGGCGTCCTTGGCCGTGTCACCCTGGGCAAACGCCTCACGCTTCTTGTCACAGGCTTCGCCTGTCTCTTCGCATTGCTCATAGGCAACCTCACCTGGCACATGGTGATAAACGCTGACAACCTCCGCCGCGACACAGGCAACAGCCACACCATAGAGCGCAACAACAACCTGCAGCGCGGCGCCATCCTCACCTCGGACGGCGTGGTCCTAGCCTACAGCGAGCTGAATGAGAACGGCCGTTGGCGCCGCATCTACCCCCAGGATTCCCTGGCAGCACATGTGGTGGGCTACCACTCGATCATCTACGGCTCAACCGGCATTGAGGGGGTCTATTTCGAAACGCTTGCGGGGCGTACCGATTTCGATTCCTGGGGCACGGCGATCAACGTACTTGCCGATAAGGACGTGCCCGGCAACGACCTGTACCTCACCCTGGACTCACGGCTGCAGGCCGCCGCCGAGCAGGTGCTTATCGGCGAGGTCGGCGCCGTGGTGATGCTCGATGCCCAGACCGGCGCCATCCTGGCCATGGCCAGCGCACCCACCTACGATAACAACAACGTCGATGACCTGCTCGCAGGTATCGGCGACGACGGCACTGGCCTGGGCGGCGGTGACAGCAGGTTGTTCAACCGTTCCACCCAGGGGCTGTACGCGCCGGGCTCGACCTTCAAGATGGTCACGCTTGCCAGCGCGCTCTCTGGCAGCTCGATCACGCTTGAAACCAGCTATGACTCCCCGGGCAGCATAGAGATAGGCGGCGCCCGGATCACCAGCTTTGACTCCAACGCCTATGGCACGGTGAGCCTGCTTCAGGGCTTCGCGCTGAGTTCGAACACGGTGTTCGCGCAGGTAGCAGATGAGATAGGCCCCGTGCAGCTCTGCAAGACGGCCAGCGCCTTTGGCTTCAACCAGAGGCTGGTAACCGATTTCGACGTGACCGTGTCCCTCATGCCCAACCCCCAGGAGATGACCGATTGGGAGACCGCTTGGGCTGGTGTGGGACAGCCGGTGGGCGAACACGCCAGTCCCGCTGGCCCACAGGCCACCGTCCTGCAGATGGCGTTGGTAGGCGCCGGTATCGCCAACAATGGGAAGGTGATGACCCCCCACCTGCTTGATTGTATCGTCAGTCCTGAGGGCGAGGTCACCAGGACAGCTGTTCCCACCACCTTCTCCCAGGCGGTTTCTGCACCTGTCGCTGCGGACATCCAAAAGGCCATGGAGCAGGTTGTGTTGCAGGGCACCGGCGTTGATGCGCAGATCGGTGGCTACACCGTGTATGGGAAGACCGGCACGGCAGAGACCAACAATGACCTGGAGGACTCCTGGTTTGTGGGCTTTGTGGAAGTCAACGGGCACACGGTGGTGGTTGCCGTTGTCATCGAGCAGACCTATGGCGGGGCTGCCACGCCCAAGGCCCGCGAGCTGCTCCAGACCGCGATAGGGGTCTACGGTGACTAGGCGATCCCTGGACGACAAGGGGACGGACTTGACAAGGGGGACGGGACTTGTCAAAACCGACCGTCCCCTTTGTCAAGTCCCGTCCCCCTTGTCAAGTCCGTCCCCTTGTCGTCCAAAAGACGTGCGCTTTCCTACGCCTTATTTACAAGCAGCCGCGCGACTCCCGCGCAACACAGACAGGTTATACTATTAGGTAAGACTGAGATACATGGGAGAAGGACTTGATAGACAGAGTATTCGGCAATAGATACCGGGTGGTTGAGAAGCTGGGCATCGGCGGCATGGCCGAGGTCTATAAGGCTATCGATGAGGTGTTGGGACGCACTGTCGCCATCAAGGTGATGCTGCCGCAGTATGCAAGCGATACCACCTTTGCAGCGCGGTTCAAGCAGGAGGCACAGTCAGCGGCCAACCTGCAGAGCCCCTACATAGTAAACATCTACGACTGGGGCTACGAGAGCTCGGACAGCATCTATTTCATCGTCATGGAATACGTCCGCGGCACCGACCTCAAGACGGCCATCCAGCAGCGTGGCGCCATCAACCAGCGCAAGGCGGCCGAGATCGGCTCGCAGGTCTGCGCAGCCTTAAGCGTCGCCCACGGCTACGACATCATCCACAGGGACATCAAGCCCCACAACATCATGGTGCAGCCTGACGGGAACGCAAAGGTCATGGACTTTGGCATCGCCCGCGCCTCGGGATCCTCCATGACCCAGACCGGCAGCGTGTTGGGCACCGCCTACTACGTCAGCCCCGAACAGGCGCAGGGCAAGCAGCTCACACCGGCAACCGACCTCTATTCATTGGGTATCGTGCTATATGAGACCACAACCGGCAGGTTGCCTTTCGAGGCTCCCGATGCCGTATCAGTGGCGCTCAAGCAGGTCAACGAGCTGCCTGTGCCCCCCTCTACTTACAACCCTGAGCTTGATCCTGAGCTGGAGTCCATCATCTTGCGGGCCATGGCGAAAGACCCGCTTGACCGCTATTCGACGGCCGAGCAGATGCGCACGGCGCTCAATAACTATCTAGCTGGCAGGCCCATTGACACAGACGTCGAGCGGCCGGCGGAGAAGACCCGGATCATGGGCGCCGCCACCGCACTGCCTGTGATAGGCAGGGATGGGGCACAGCCGCCCAACCGCACGGCCGTCATGCCCTCCGTCATGGGGCAACAGCAACAGGCGCTCAACATCCACTCGACATCCCGCGCCCGTGAGGAAGAGCAACGCCGCAAGCGTCGCACCACCATCATCATCGGCACCATCATCGGGTTGGTAGTTGTCATCGCAGCCATCGTGGGGCTCTTCTCGTTATTGAACAGGGACGACGGCAAGGTCGAAGTACCAAGTCTGATAGGAGTCACAGAGGACGAGGCGCGCGAGCAGCTCGAGCTGCTTGAGCTCAAGGCCGGCGTTACCCAGTACGAGAATAACGAGACGGTCGAGAAGGGCCGGGTCATCTCCACCGACCCAGAGAAGAAGACACGGGTCGACAAGGGTTCGGCGATCATCCTGGTGGTCTCATCGGGGCCCAAGGCGCCAAATATCGTCTCGGTGCCGGACCTCAGGAATAAGACTCCAGAGAACGCAGAGAACGAGCTTGAGGCGCTTGGACTCAAGGCGCGGCGCGGCGATGAGAAATTCGACCCTGAGGTCAACCCCGGCAGGATCTGTGACCAGGACGTTGCAGCTGGTGAAGAGGTCGAAGAAGGCACTACGGTCACTTTCTATGTGTCAAAGGGCAAGGACACCGTCCAGGTACCCAACGTGATTGGAGCAGACTGGGGCAAGGCGCAGGATGACATCGAGCGCGCCGGCTTCACCGTTGAATACGCAGAGAGCCAGTACAGCAAGTATGAAGAGGACATAGTCATGGATCAGGCTCCTCGCGGAGGCGGCGTTGCTGAGAGGGGCTCTACCATCACACTCACCGTTTCGCTAGGCCCAGAACCAGTAGCCTTGCCTGACCTGACCGGCAAAAGCGAGAACGAGGTGCGCCTCGCCCTGCTCGACCTTGACTTTGTACCGCTTTTCGAAAAGGAAGAAACAGCCTTGACAGCACAGCTGGATAGGGTAATCTGGCAAGACCCAGGAGCCGGCACCATGCTCACCCCCAAGAGCACGGTCACGGTCTATATGGGTATCGCGCCACCTTCACCTCCGGATCCCTAGGAGTCATTGTTATTCCGTCACGGGCAACCCGCCTGTGACAACCCACGACCAGCGCAGATTAGGAGAACTACATGGCAAAGAACAAACTGGACTTGGATACTTTCTTCAATGCGATGGGCATGCAGCTCAATCCGCAGATGAAACGACCGACCCAAGAAGAGAAAGATGCAGAGGGGGAAACCCCGGAAGGTGAATGGTCGCCAGCTGTAGAGGAGCAGATCAGGAAACAGCGTGCCCTGACCAAGCGCCTGAAACGCTGGTTCTTCATCCTCATCCTGCCGATCATAGTGATCGCGTACTGGTGGTTCCATCCAGCGCTCAACATCCACAGCGTCGATATCTGGTACTTCTTTGGGATATTGGTCCTTCTGCCCAGTTTCCTGTTGCTGCGCTCGCGCTCAAAGGCGTATCAGGAGGGGAACGAGAAATTCGAGGTTGACGCCAAGAAGTCGGACCGCTTCAATAAGCTCGCCTTCATCCCCATATTCGTGGTCATCATCGGGCTCATAGGCGCTCTGGGCTCCGCTACCTTCTACCCGGGCAATGCCAAGCGCTACGCATCTGTGCTGGTCACCGATAAGAGCACCTTTGCCGAGGACATCCAGCAGGTCAACTACTCTGAGATCCCCATCATCGACCGCGACTCCGCCGCGCTTCTGGGCAACCGCACCATGGGCGCCATCCCCGAGTATGTCAGCCAGTTCGTCATCTCTGACCTTTATTGCCAGATCAACTATCAGAACCGTCCCGTGCGCGTGAGCCCGCTGAACTACGCAGACATCATCAAGTGGTTCAACAACCGGACCGAGGGCCTGCCTGCCTTTGTGCTCATAGACATGACCACCCAGGACGCCAACATCGTGCGTCTTGAGAAACCCATGAAGTACTCGCAGTCCGAACCGCTTTTCCGCAATGTGGACCGCCATGTACAGCTGAGCTACCCCTTCTACCTCTTTGATCAGTTCAGCTTTGAGATCGACGACGACGGCAACCCCTGGTGGGTCTGCCCGGTGCAGAAGCGTACCATTGGCCTGTTTGGCGGCACCACCATCCACAGGGTGGTGCTCTGCGATGCCAACACGGGCGAGTGCACCGACTACGCCCTTGAGGACTGCCCCATCTGGGTCGACCGCGTCTTCCCTGCTGACCTGATCATCCAGCAATATAACTGGTCTGGCGCCTATCAACGGGGTTGGATCAACTCCTGGCTCGGTCAAGAGGGTGTGGTGCAGACCACCTCTGGCTATAACTACATCGCCAAGGACGACGACGTCTGGCTGTATACCGGGGTGACCTCAAAGGTATCCGATAACTCCATCGTAGGCTTTGTGCTGGTCAACCAGCGCACGGCAGAGTCGCACTACTACGCCATCGCCGGCGCCATGGAGGAGTCAGCCATGCGCTCCGCTCAGGGTCAGGTACAGCATCTGGGCTACCAGGCGACCTTCCCGCTGCTTATCAACATAAACTCCCAGCCAACCTACTTCATGGCGCTCAAGGATGCCGCCGGCCTGGTCAAGATGTATGCCATGCTCGACATCCAACGCTATCAGAACGTAGCTGTGGGCGACACGCTCCAGGAGTGTCAACGTAACTACCTGGAATTGCTGAGGACAAACGGGGTGATCCTCCCTGAAGCCTCGCGGCCGGACCTCATTGAGGCCTCCGGCACAGTCACACGCATAGCCATGGCGGTCATCGACGGCAACTCCCACTTCTACCTGGTGCTTGAGGGCGACGCAAACTTCTATGACTGCGCCTTGCCTGAGGTGCTCGACGTACTGATGCTTGAGGAAGGCGACAGTGTGACATTGAGCTACCGCGAGGCCGATGGTATCCGCAAGGTGGAATCCATGACGATAAGACCGGCGCCTAAACCACCCAGCGGCTGACCCGTATCCGATTAGCCTGCCAGCAAAGAGGTTGTGCGTCGTTTTGGCGCACAACCTCTTTTTGTGTGACAGGGGGACGGTACTGTTTTGACACATTGACTTGACAAGGGGGACGGTCCCTTTTGTCATGTGTCATGGGGTCGTATCTGTTGACACATTCTCCGAATGTGTCAACAGATACGACCCCATGACACACACCCGTCCCCCGCCGTCATTGCGAGCGCAGGCGAAGCCGGAGCGTGGCAATCTAGCCGACACGTGTGTGGTTTTGGGCAGGATGGCTGAAGCCTGCCCTGCCCTTATCGTTAGAAAATAATTCATAGTAATCCTCTAGGAATTAAACGGGAGTTGTTCTATACTGTGCTCTCCGCTGGTTTTCCGCTGCGGTAGGGAGGGGCGCCCCAACAGGTTCAGGAGGTTGAAACGCGACAATGACAACAACGACAAGCACTCAGGTCTCTCGTCAGATCTACCTTGATAACGCGGCGACCACCGCGGTATATCCCCAGGTTGTAGAGGCCATGCTCCCCTATTTCACCACGGCTTACGGCAACCCGTCCTCCATCTATGGGCTTGGCAATAGCGCCAAGGAAGCGGTGACCGATGCCCGCAGGCGCATTGCCGCACACCTCAATGTGCCAACCCAGGACCTCTACTTCACCGCCGGTGGCACTGAGAGCGACAACTGGGCCATCAAGGCAACCGCCGATGCCTACCAGGCAAAGGGCAAGCACCTCATCACCACTGCCATCGAGCACCACGCCGTGTCGCATTCAACGGCTTGGCTGGAGCGCCATGGCTTTGAGGTCACCTACCTGGGCGTGGACGAGAGCGGGCTGGTTGACCCGACGGCCTTTGAGGCGGCCATCAGGCCTGACACCATACTTGCGACCATGATCTTCGCCAACAATGAGATAGGCACCATCCAACCCATCAAGGAGCTTGCCGCCATTGCCAAAAGCCACGGTGTGCTCTTCCATACCGACGCGGTCCAGGCCGTTGCCCACGTGCCCATAGATGTGGCTGACCTGGGCGTAGACATGCTCTCTGCCTCTGCGCACAAGTTCCACGGGCCCAAGGGCGTGGGCTTCCTCTATATTCGCAAGGGGCTCAAGACCAAGAGCTTTGTCGACGGCGGCGGACAGGAGCGCAAGCGTCGTGCGGGAACCGAGAACGTGCCGGGCATCATGGGCATGGCCAAGGCGCTCGACCTCTGTATGGCCGATTTCGATGCGCGCGTAGCCCATGAGCTTGCCTTGCGCGACCACCTCATAGAGCGCGTCTTGGCCGAGGTGGACCACGTGCGCCTCAACGGGCACCGCACGCAGCGCCTGCCCAACAACGCGAACTTCAGCTTTGAGTTTGTTGAGGGCGAGTCGCTTCTGCTCTCGCTGGAGCAGAAGGGTATCATGGGCTCCAGCGGCTCAGCCTGCACCTCCGGCTCGCTTGACCCCAGCCACGTGCTGCTGGCCATTGGGCTGCCGCATGAGATAGCCCACGGCTCGCTGCGCCTGACGCTGGGCGAGGAGACCACGATGGCAGACATCGATTACACCGTGGAGTCTATCAAGGGCGTCCTTGGCTGCCTGAGGATGATGAGTCCCCTGTACGACGACTACCTCCACGGCAGAAAGGCCCTGACGGTAATAAAGTAAACAGCAAAAGGAAACAAGGAGAACCACGATGGCTTATTCCGACAAAGTAATGGAGCATTTCACCAATCCGCGCAACATGGGCGAGATCGACAATCCCAGCGGTGTTGGCACCGTGGGCAACGCCCAGTGCGGCGACATCATGCGCGTCTACTTTGACATAGATGATGAGGGCATCATCCGCGACGTGAAGTTCAAGACCTTTGGCTGCGCAGCCGCCGTGGCGACCAGCAGCATGGCCACTGAGCTGGTAAAAGGCAAGTCGATCCAGGATGCTTTGAAGGTCACCAACGCCGCAGTCTGCGAGGCCTTGGACGGCCTGCCCCCCATCAAGGTGCACTGTTCTTTGCTGGCTGAAGAGGCCATCCACGCCGCGCTCTGGGACTACGCCGAGAAGAACGGCATTGTCATCGAAGGCCTGGAGAAGCCCAAGACCGATATCCATGAGGACGATGAGGACAGCGAAGAGTACTGATGAAGACCACCTCCAAGGCGCGCTATTCGCTCCACCTGGTCATAGACATCACCCAGCATCAGGGGTCCGGTCCGGTGCCGCTGCGTGAGGTCGCCCTGCGGCAGGGCATCTCGCTCAAGTACCTGGAGCAGCTCGCAAAGGCGCTTACGCAGGAAGGTTACCTCAAGAGCGTGCGCGGCGCGCAGGGTGGCTATCTGCTTTCACGCTCCGCCAATGAGATCACCGCCGGAAACATCATGCGCGCGGCAGAAGGCGGCTTTTTGATGATGGCCTGTGTTGACTCAGGTGAGGACTCAGGTATCGACAGCTGCCCTCGCCAGTCGCTCTGCGGCACCTCGCAGTTCTGGACCGGTCTGCGCAACACCATTGATGGCTACGTAGACTCGGTCACCATCTCAGAGCTCGCCTGCGGCCACACGTTATTGTCACCCCGGGCTTGACCCGGGGCCTACCCCAGCGGTTGCAGTACGCCTACGGTTGTCGTCCATACACAGTGCATTCATAACAGCCGCTGCCGCACAATCCAGAAAGGAAAGCCATGCAAAGCAAACTGGTTGACATGCTCGACTTCACCCTTGAGCCCGTGGCGATAAGCTTCACTAACGTGCGGCCTGAGGATGCCCGGCAGTTCGAGGAGGGCAAGCGCGGCTGCGTGGGTTCCATGCTGGTTGCTGCCGCCAAAGGCGCAACCGCCGTCTTTGACGAAAAGACCTATGGCTGCCCAGGTGGAGGCGCTGGTCTGTGCTTTGGCGATACCTTTGCCAAGCGCAACCACCCCATCGAATGCCTCCTGTCAACAGGCGATGAGGCGCTGACGGCGCGCGGCGAGGTCTTCATGCGCAGCCTGGGACGCGGTGAGCGCTTCTTTGCCACACCCGAGCTGGTTTCAAGGTGGAGGGCGCAGTTCCCCTTCAGCGAGTTCCCCCAGAAGTACGTGGTGTTCGCGCCTCTCAGCAAGGTGGAGGAAGAGCCTGACCTTGTCTGCGTCTTTGCCAACCCTGACCAGCTCTCAGCACTGGTGATCCATGCTGGCTTCTCACGCGGGGACGCCATCAACGTACTGGCGCCCTTTGGCGCCGCCTGCCATTCGATAGTCTATGCCTATAGGGAGATTAAGGCTGAGCGCCCCCAGGCCATCATGGGCTTCTTCGACATCTCTCAGCGTGGTTCCATCCCCAAGGACCTGTTGACCCTCACCCTGCCTTGGCAGCTCTTCAAAGAGATGGACAGCACCGTTGACGAAAGCTGCCTGACCACCGAAGTCTGGGAACAAATAGCCCACCGGTAGTCCTGGGGTTGCTGGTGATTTCTGCAGGGGTGGACAGGGGTACGTATAATTCGTCCATTTTTAATGAAAAATGGACGAATTATACGTACCCCTGTCCACCCTACGTAACACTCCCCTTCTGTCCTGAACCGTCCCCTTTTGTCTGCTCAAGGCCAAAAAAGCATTCGGGAGAGGAATGGTCATTTTGACCATTCCTCTCCCGAATGGTGGTGCCCCCGGCAGGATTCGAACCTGCGGCACCAGGTTTAGGAAACCTGTGCTCTATCCCCTGAGCTACGAGGGCGCAAGTGAGTATTCTACCACTACCGTGGCGCCTATTCGCTGCGAAGGGCTTCAACGGGGTCACGGCGAGAGGCGGCAGAGGAGGGTATCAGGCCTGATATAAAGGTCAGGGCCATGCTGATGCCCACCAAGATGGCAGCATAATCCCAGGGGAGGATGGCGATGTTCTTGATATCGAATCTTGCCTCGACGAAGATATTTGCCGGAATGGTCAACAACAGGGTTATGCCTATGCCCATGAGGCCGGCAATCAGACCTACTATCAGGGTCTCGGCATTGAAGACGTTGCCTATGTCTATCTTGCGGGCGCCAATGGCTCTCAATATGCCTATCTCCTTCTTGCGCTCCAACACCGAGATATAGGTGATGACACCGATCATGATGGAGGAGACCACCAGCGAAATAGCCACAAAGGCAACCAGTACGGCGCTGATCGCATTGATGATGTCGGTCACCGAGGACATCAGTACACCCACAAAGTCGGTGTAGGTGATGATCATGTCCTCTTTGCCGGCATCCTGCATGTCCCTGTTATAAGCATCGAGGATATCCAGGACAGCCTGTTTACTGTCGAAGTCTATGGGGTAGATACTGATGCCAGAGGGTTTGTTCTTATCGGCATAGCCCAATTTGCGCAGGTTGTTGTCGTAGGTGTTGCTCTCGCCCGACATGATGGTCATGATCATCTGGGAGAGTTCTGCTTCATCCACATTGAACTGGAAGGCGTTGGCAAAGGCATCCTGGTCGAAACTGAACGCATTAGCCATGCCATATTGCAGTTGCGACATCGCGCCCATCAGGCCGCTCTGCAGCTGGTCCATCATGGTCAGCATAACGGAGGCCATATAGGCCTGCAGCATCTGTTGCAGATAGGAGGCAAAGGCTGCCTGCAGGTCGCCGGTGATTTTATCTACGTCGACTATGGTGTTGAGCTGCGTCATGAGCTGAGCCTGGATAGCTGGGTCAGCCAGATAGGCTGGCAAGCCGTCGATCATCTCCTCGGGCGTGGTCAGTCCGTTGGTGAAGCAGTAGACCATATACTGGTTTATCACGTCGGTGGCGATGGCCGCGATCTCATCTGCGGGCACCTTCACGTCTATGTCGACCCCTGAGAGTATGGCCGCGAAGTCCAGGTTCATGTCCGGCAACGGGGGCATTGCCCCGGTCAGGTTGTTAGGGTTCAAAACCCCTGACAGATCCACATTGAGCCCTGAGGTGTCAAAGCTGAAGGCATCGGTGATGGCGTCCTCATCGATGGTCATGAGGTCGTCCATGCCAAAGGCAGAAAAGCCACTGGACTCCCTCTCCTCTTCAAAGGTCTTGCCGGTGATGACATTCACCTCGCGGTTGGCGAGCTGCTGCTTGACTATCTCGGAGTCTGCGGCCAGATCCATCAGGTGATAGGTGAGAAACGACGTGTAGTAGATGCCGGGCGCCAGAGAGGTGGCGCTTGCGTCAGGGTTCGCTTTGAGGATGCCGACAATCTTTAAGGTCTCTCCCTCATCCACCAGCTTCTTCATGTACTCCTCGTCGCTTTCACGGTTGGTCCAGATCCCGTAGGCCTCGTCATAGGTGTAGAAGCTGGTAGCGGGCACCAGTTTGAATGTAACGCCCAACATCTGCTCATAGGTGAAGCGCAACACCTCCTCGGAGGCGGTGACCTCCTCCTCATTCTGGAACTTTGTGATCATGTCCTCAAGCTCTTCAGGATCACGCAGTCCCATGAGGTACAGCAGGTAGTCACTGACGCCGTTTCTGAAGTTGAGCACCAGCACCATCTCGGTGTGGTCTTCTGGCCACTTGCCGGCAACCAGGTCATACTGCCCCTTGAGCAGGTCCGTGTCATCGATCATGGGGTTGAACATCGACATGTTGACGCCAAAGGACCGATAGCTGCTCAGCATGGTAGAGGACATGCCCATCGCCTTGGTGAGGAAATCCGGGTTTACCTGCACCGCCTTGCGAGAGGTGTCTGAGGCGAAGATCTGCGGTGTGATGTCGAAGGTGTATTCGATGGTATTGACGTATTGATGGATGCCACCACCGTCCTCATCGAAAAAGGCCTTCAAGGCGGCCAGGTCATTCTGTCGGACACTTGAGAAGGTGTTCGCTACCTGCTTGGTCTCCCTGATCGGGGCCTCTGAGCTTCCACTGCCGCTGCCCTCGTTGCCGCTGTCCTCGCTGCCGCTGCCTGAACCTTCCGTTCCTTCGCTTCCTGAACCACTGCCTGAACCGCCGCCCGATCCACTGCCTGAACCGCCGCCGCCGCCAAATGACAACGAGATCATCGAGCTGAGATCCATGCCGCTGCTTGAGATCTCCAGCGGATACAAAGAAAGCGTATCCTCCTCCACACCCTTGATGTAGTTGTTCACACCGTTAGCCAGCGCGAGGATCGCCGCGATGCCTATGATGCCGATGGAGCCGGCAAAGGCGGTCATAACAGTGCGGCCTTTCTTGGTCATGAGGTTCTTGAACGAAAGTGATATTGCCGTGAGGAATGACATGGCTGTCTTACGGATGGACTTCTCCCTGCCTATCAGATCCTCCTCGGTAGGGACAAAGGGGTTGCTGTCGGTGGTTACCTGTCCGTCGCTCAGTGAGACCGTGCGGTTGGCATAGCGGATGGCAAGGTCGGGGTTGTGCGTGACCATGATGACCAGGCGTTCTTTTGCGATCTCGGTCATCAGTTCCATGACCTGGACGCTGGTCTTGGAGTCGAGGGCTCCCGTTGGCTCATCAGCAAGGACTATCTCCGGGTCATTGATAAGAGCGCGGGCAATAGCCACACGCTGCATCTGTCCGCCAGACAGCTGGTTGGGTTTCTTGTTGATGTGTTCGCTTAATCCCACCTGCTCAAGCGCGGCTATCGCACGTTCATGCCGCTGAGCCCTTGAGATGCCGGCGATGGTGAGTGCAAGCTCAACATTGACCAGGACAGATTGATGCGGGATGAGGTTGTAGCTTTGGAAGACAAACCCTATGCGGTTATTGCGATACGTATCCCAGTCGCGGTCTTTATACTTCTTTGTGGAGATACCATCGATGATAAGGTCGCCGCTGTCGTAATGGTCCAGTCCACCGATGATATTCAACAGCGTGGTCTTGCCAGAGCCCGACGGTCCTAGAACGGCAACGAACTCGTTATCGCGGAACGCAAGACCGACATCATCCAAGGCAACCTGTGTGAACCCGGCTGTCTTGTATGCCTTTCGCACCTGTACCAATTGAAGCATGATTCCACCCTCCTGGGCAGGGATGCGCCCGCCTGACTCGTTCAAGTAAAAGCCGCCCTGCTTTGCAGCATATTGCCGCACATATAGTATGGGTTTCTTTTCACCTGACCTCCTCTTTTGTCATGCTCCCGTTACAGGTCTACTGCCCAGTAAAGGTAGGTGAACTGCCTTGGATATGCTATCATTTTTAATCATTAGTGGATGGGGCTTTCCTTCCTGGAAGGGGTGCCTAGGTGGATCAGGGATTGCGATCAAGTGTTACGCCCGTGATGAAGGAGATAGTGATGAAGAGAACTGCACTGATATTGATTTCTGTTGTATTAGCTTGCACGATGCTGTCCACTCTTGTTGGCTGTAAGAAGAACGATGAGCAGGTGATCAGGGACGGTATCAGCAGCGAGTTCGATGAGTTCGCAAAAGCTGATTCCGAATTATGGACGGTGGGCTTGAGCTCTGCCGTTGTTGCCCTTGATACCATGGGCATCACTTCACAGCAGCTGTTCTCCGCTTGGACCGAGGGCTATAAATATGAGATCACCTCCGTCAAGATCGACGGCGACAAGGCGATGGTTGAGGTCAAGTTGACTTGTAAACAGTTCAATCCTGCTGTTGCGATCGCACAGGACAACATCATGCGCGTGCCCGGCATCGATACCAAGTCGGTTGCTGAGGTCCAGGCGCTGTATGGGGCAGAGATCCTGTCTGAGCTGACTGCCGCCACCCCGGTGACAACCACGCTGAACATCCCCTGCACCAAGGCTGACAATGTCTGGTCGGTAGGCGAAGACGTCTATGAGGACATAGCCCTGGCCTTGCTGGGATCTTTGTGATTTGAGGTACAGGCAGCGATAACCGCATCTGATACCCTGCTGTTGTGAAACGCCTGTTCCCGTATGCAGGCGTTTTCTCTTAACTACGGGTAAACTATACCGGTACGAGAAAAGAATGACCTCAGTAGGTCGAACGGATTCTAAGAAACGGACCCTGGCGCCATGCGTTTATCGGGAGCAGAGATTCTGGCACGCGTCCTTATCGAACAGGGCGTGGATACGGTGTTTGGCTATCCCGGTGGCGCGGTGCTGCCCATCTATGATGCACTCTATGATCATCAGGACACAGTAACCCACTACCTCACCGCTCACGAGCAGGGCGCGGCTCACGCAGCCGACGGCTATGCGCGGGCAACGGGCAAGGTGGGTGTGGTGCTTGCAACCAGCGGCCCGGGAGCGACCAATATCGTCACCGGCATTGCCTGCGCCTTCATGGACAGCGTGCCCCTGGTGGCGATCACCGGCAATGTTGGCACTGCCTACATTGGCCGTGACAGCTTCCAGGAGGTATACACCACCGGCATCACTTTGCCCATCACCAAGCACAACTTCGCTGTCCAGGATGTGCGTGAGCTGGCCGAGACCCTGCGCTCAGCCTTTTCCATTGCGTCTTCTGGGCGAAAGGGGCCGGTGCTGGTGGACATCACCAAGGACGCCCAGGCGGCCTGGTGTGAATGGGAGCCGCTCGCCCAGGCACAGGCCCCGTTGGAGCCGCAACAGGTGGTGAAGCAGGCAGCATGCTTCACGCAGGAGGACATTTCCGCCGCAGCGAAGGCAATCGCAGCAAGCGAGAAGCCGGTGGTGGTATTCGGCGGCGGCATCATCTCAGCCGAGGCCACAACAGAGCTGCATGACTTCATCCACGCGGCACAGATCCCTGCGGCACACAGCCTTATGGGCGTGGGAGCGCTTGACGGCTGCGACCCGCTCAGCCTTGGGCTTATCGGCATGCACGGGAAGGCAAGCGCGAACCACGCGCTGGCTGAGGCCGACCTGGTGCTTGCCCTGGGCTTTCGCTTCTCCGACCGCGTTGCGCTGGATGCCCGGCGTTGGGCAGCGCAGGCGCGCATCATCCAGGTGGACATCGACCCCAGCGAGGTGAACAAGAATGTGGCGGTCGACCAGGCGGTCGTCGGCGACGTGCGCGAGGTCCTGCTCGCTTTGCTGCCACTTGTGCAGATGACGATAAAAACGCCTCGGACCCACTCCTGGCTCTCCCAGATAGACCGGTGGCGCGCGGATGACTACCAACCGCTCGATGATGATGACGCCCTCAAGCCACATCAGCTTATGGCGGCCATCGCTGAGCTGGCCGGTGACGAGGCCATCTTCACCACGGATGTGGGCCAGCACCAGATGTGGGCGGCGCAGTTCGGCCACCGCACACATCCCCGCAGCTTCATCACCAGCGGCGGGCTGGGCGCCATGGGCTTTGGCTACGGCGCGGCCATAGGCGCGCAGATCGGTGCGGCGGGAGGCAGTGGGCGCAGGCAGCCGGTCATCCACATCACCGGTGACGGCTCCTTCCACATGAACCTCAACGAGGCCTGCACGGCGGTGAGCTACCGCCTGCCCATCATCACCGTCATCCTCAACAACCAGGCCCTGGGCATGGTGCGCCAATGGCAGAAGACCTTCTACGACGCCCGCTACCTTGCAAGCACGCCCAAACGGGCCACCGACTTTGTAAAGCTCGCAGAGGGGTTTGGCCTGGTTGGCCTGCGCGCGGAAACCCTGGATGGGTTCAGGGCTGCGTTTGCGCGGGCGCTCACCATAGACGGCCCGGTTTGGATTGAATGCCTTATCAGCGGTGACGAGCAGGTCCTGCCGATGATACCCGCTGGCGGCGCCGTTGCCGATATAATCATCGAGTGACTCAAGGAGAACCTCTTATGACCGACCTGATCCGCGAAGCGGACGCAATGCCGCAGCAACCACGTGAGAAGACCCGCAATATAGTGTCGCTTCTGGTGGAGAACCGCTCCGGCGTGCTCGCCCGCGTGGCCAGCCTGTTCGCTCGCAAGGGCTTCAACATCGACTCCCTCACCGTCAGCGCCACGCATGACAGCTCCATCTCGCGCATCACCGTCACCACCCAAGCCGACGACATCAACCTCAAGCAGATCCTCTCCCAAAGCGAGAAGCTGGTCGAGGTGCGCAAGGTCGCCCTGCTCGACCCCGACAGCAGCTCGCAACGCGAGCTCATGCTGGTCAAGCTGGCCATCGACACGCACCTGCGCGAGACCATCCCCGGCGTGGCGGACACCTACAAGGCCGAGATAGTAGACATCGGCGAGAAGAGCATGACGCTGGAGATCGTGGGCAAGCCCACCAAGATCGACGCCTTTGTAGAGGCTATCTCACAGTATGAGATACTCGAGATGTGCCGCACCGGCGCAACCGCCTTAGGCCACGGCGACGAGGTGTTGCATTAGTTGCGCACTATTGTGACAAAGGGCATGACAAAGGGGACGGTCCCTTTTGTCATATTGCGTTTGTCACCCCGGACTTGCATGACAAAAGGGACCGTCCCCTTTGTCATGCCGCTGGACGCGCATGGGAAGTGTGCGCTGGGCGTGGAGATGCCGCGCGGCTAGAGGGGATGCGCGGGGGTGAGACGCGGGCTTGTCGTTATAGCTCAGCTGCTTGGGCGGGTGTGGGGGCGGATCCACTCGAGATAAGCAAGGGACTCCTCCACCTGAACATCACGGAGTCTGGTCTTTGTCCCCCCGATGCCGGCGGCGGTGACCGCTGATATTGAGGCCACTTTGGCCCATCGTTGGAAGGGGTTCTGGTGGTTTTGCGCCCACTGTATCTTCTGGCGCGGGATGAAGGTGGTCTCCAGTCCAAAGTAACCCTGCTGGATCATGAGCATGGTGGCGTTGTAGGTGTAGGCGGCGTGGCGGTACCACAGCAGTGAGCTGATGGTGCGGCCGATGAGCAGCAGCAGGAAGAGGACCCACAGCACGATCAGTATCCAGGTGATGGTCCGAGCTGGGAGTTCATCAGCGAATACCAGCGTGAGGAGCGCAGTGAGAGTCACTGCACAGGCTGCATAGATGAGCCCTATGAAGACCGTGTGACGGATTATGACACGGCGGCGCGCCACCTTGGGAAGGCCTCTGAGCTCGGTTTCTGCAGGGCGTTCGTTGTATTCAGGGAGCAGCTGCGTGAGGATCTCCTCCACGCGTTGCTTCTTCACAAAGGGATGGATCACCAGACCCCTGGTCTTCATGGGCTGGTTATTCTGGTTGTTCTGCTGCGTGCCCAGAGAGTCGATGGTGTGCAGATTGAGCTCCACATAGCCCATAAGGCGGCGGATGAAGCCCTGCTTGATCTCGACTGCCTGGATACGGTTAATGGAGACGCCGCGGTATTGCCGCGAGACCAGACCGCGTTCGACCTCGATGCGGCCCCCGCGCCGGCGCGCCTTGAAGCCACCGTAGGAGACGGCAGTGCCAAGGATGCCCAGAACAAAGATGACAAGGAACATGACGATAAGCGCGCCTATGATGACCGGCACTACCTGGGTTGTCAAGAAGCGCTCCACCAGCGCCTCAGCGCTGTAGTCGAGCCCGATGAGCCGGGCGACCTCACCTATCTGGGTGGCCAGGCCGATGAGCACCGCTACGAGCACGAAGTTATGGTCGCCGGAGATGGCCGAGAGGACCAACTCTTTGGCGGTGAGGCCATACTCATACTCGATGGGAGCCTCCTCCTGGTAGCTTTCGGCGAAGATGCCGCGGAGCTCACCGAGGCCGGCGCCGACCCCTGCCACCAGCGCGTCAGCTGAGGAGGGAGCGGTCCAGGCGGTAGCGCTGGCTGCGGCAGTCATACCAACTGCGGCAGCGAACGGCTGGCCGGTCTGCGGGTCGAAGCGTGGTTGGGGTTGGGCTGTAGCGAATGGCTGGCCGGTCTGCGGATCGAAGCGCGGTTGGGCGACACTGGCGGCAGCTGGGGCGGCGGCGGCTGGAGCCATGCCCGCCTTCATCGTAAGCATCTGTTGCCTCATGGCGGCTTCCTGCTGTGCGGATGCCTGCCTTTTGCGTGCGAAGACCTCGGCGCGCAGGGCCTCTGCCTGGGCGAGTTTGAGCGCGGGGATGAAGACGCCCCGGTTCTGCGAACCGCCGGCGGTCTCGATCTTGAGCTTTACGATGCCAAGGACACGCTCTATGACCTGCGCGTTGAAGTCGATGGATTGGACGCGCTGGAAGGGGATGTGCACCTGCTTCTTAAAGAAGATGCCCGAGTAGATGTGGATGTCGCTTTCTGTGATCTCCCAGAGGAAGCGACGGTAATAGATATAGGAGATGCCGGCTGTGATGCCCACCATGACGATGAACCCAACGATGATGAGGATGAGACCCAGGACTCCGACGCCGGTGAAGAACGAGAAGGAACCGTAGCTGACAAAGCTGATGATAAAGACCACCAGTATGGAGAGGGAGATGCGGATGGCGTTCATCACCACATAGGCGGGGTGCATGTGGTGTTGGCCGGGGGTGATACCGGTTGTGGGAACGTGGCCTGGGCCAGCTGCTGGAGGCTGAAGCGGGGGTGGTGGTTGCATAGGCTGTTGCTGCGGTGGTGGTTGCATAGGCTGAAGCGGGGGTGGTGGATAGTAGCCGCCTGCGGGCGGTTGTTGGGGTGTGGGTGCGCCTTGGATTGGTGCGCCTTGGATGGGTGCGCCTTGATCAGACATCTTCTTGCGCAATCCGTGCGAGGATGGCCACGCGGTCGCGCAGCTCGTCCGCCTCCTGTACCTGCAGACCGGGGATCTCGTGCTCTCCCGCCGCGGTAGCCACGGTGAACGAGGCGAGCCCGTTAGCGCGCATGATGGGCCCCTGCCGGGTGTCGACGTTTTGCACCCTGATCAGGGGGATGATGATGCGCTTCTTCCAAAAGATGCCCTTATGGATGTCGATCTCCTGGTCATAGACCTCAAAGCTCCACTGTATCCAGCGTATCTTGGGGACGATGACCACAAAGACGATAAGCGCGACCACTGCCAGAATGGCGAAGACCACGTTAAGTATGGTCAGGACAAGTATGTCCGTCGAATCTCCCTGGCTGGAGTCCGCGCCGATCACCATAAGCGCAATGAACACGGGAAGCAGGCAGATCAACGACCAGAAGACTACATTGATGATGGCGCTCAGGCGCCAGACACGGGTGATCCGTTTATCCAGTTTGCGGGTTGGTAGTGCGCGCATCTTATGTCCCTTCCTTCTTACACTTTTTCGCTGTGCCTATCCGGCCATCTGTGCCTATCCGGCCATCTGTGCCTATCCGGCCATCTGTGCCTATTCGGCCATCTGTGTCTATTCGGCCATCTGTGCCTTGAAGTCCTCTATCTTCTTGCGGAAGCCCTCATCTGCGGCGCCCAGGATCTGTGTTGCGAGAATGGCCGCGTTTGCTGCGCCGTTGATGGCCACCGTGGCCACAGGCACGCCTGTGGGCATCTGCACCATGGAAAGCAGCGAGTCCAGGCCGCCAAGGTCGCTTGTCTTCATGGGAACCGCGATGACCGGCAGAGGCGTGAACGCAGCGACAACACCGGCAAGATGGGCCGCCTTGCCAGCGGCAGCGATGATAACCTTCATGCCCTGACCAGCGGCGCCGGCCGCCCAGGCATGTACTTTGTCAGGATTGCGGTGTGCGCTGGCGATAAGCAGCTCGTGGGGGACATCAAAGGCCTCCAGCTGTTTGACAGCTCCCTGCATGACCTCGAGGTCTGACTTCGAACCCAAGATGATACCGACAAGTGGCTGTGACATAACACCCTCCCGTATCGCCTGCTCTACCAACAAAGAATTATAGACCGGTTGATAATGGCAACAGAGTGTTTTCGCATATTTTCTACAGAAAACTTGACAAAACGCCCCGTCCCCTTTGTCAGCTTTGTCTGCTTTGCTATACTTCCCCTTGTAACTGTTCAGGGCGAGGTGGAATTCCTCACCGGCGGTAAAGGGTAGCGGCGGCCATCCCAAAAAAGCCTCTGCAAGCCACAAGTCCGCGAGCTTCCAAAATGGAAGCTGATCTGGTCAGATTCCAGAACCGACGGTATAGTCCGGATGAAAGAGCAGTGCCACTGGTTGGCCCTTCTCGCCCACAGCCCCTGTGGGTTTTTTTGTGGAAAGATTTAGGAGGAAAGATGGAAAACGACAAGAGCGCAGGAAAAAGCGCTGGGCCGCAGAGCGCGGGCAGGCAGACCCGCTGGAGCGCCCGTCAACTGGCGATCATGGCTATCTTCATCGCATTGGGAGCGCTGTTCGGCTTCATACCCATCCCCATTTTCCCCCCAGCTGCTAGCTTTGGCATCACGTATGACCCCGCAAATGTGCCAGCTATGCTGGGCGGTTTTGCCTACGGCGCTGGCGCTGGAAGCATCATCGGCATCCTCAGCGCGGTGGTTCACGGCCTGTTGGTAGGCGACATTGTGGGAACCTGCATGAACATAGTCGCGGTAGTGGGCTTTGTAGTCCCAGCTGCCCTCATCTGCCGCAAAAGCAGATCCAACGTGCGGCTCATTGTGGCGCTCGTTGTGGGCAGCCTCGTCAGCGTGGCCCTCATCATCCCGGCGAACCTCATTGTCTGGCCCAACTTCTACGGCATCCCCTTTGACGTGACACTCACCTTTGTGGTGCCGCTGATGCTGCCGTTCAACCTGCTCAAAGTACTGCTCAACAGCATACTCAGTTTCATCCTGTACAAGAGCCTCCACAAACTCCTGGAACGATAAGGACGCAGTCATGCAGGAAGATCTACAACGTATAGTCAGCTACCTCACTGCGGTCCCAGCCTGGTATCTGGCAACCAGCGTGGACAACCGTGCGCACGTGCGCCCCTTCAGCTTTGCCGCCGTTGAGGACAACCATATCTGGTTCTGTACGGCAAAGGGCAAGGACGTCTATGATGAGCTGCTGCTGAACCCCCACTTCGAGCTCTGTGCCTGGCACCCGGGAGCCCCCTGGGTCATCGTCAGCGGCAAAGCCGTGTTCGCTGAACCGTCAGCGCAAATGCGCGAAGACGGCTTCAGGCACATGGTGGGGCTGGGAGAAGCGCACACCTCAGCAGACGACGGGCTTCTCGTCTTCTTCTACCTGGAAGAGGGCAAGGCCAGGATCTGCGACATCACCGGCCAGGAGGAGAGCCTGAACCTGCAATAGTCGCACTGACTAATCAATATTTGATTAGTCTCTGTGAGCAAAGTGAGCACTTTAATAAAAAGCATATGATTTCATTCTTTTTCTCTGTTGCTATAATCCAGGATGGGTAATGGGATGAAGCGATCAGGGCTCGCCTGGTCGCGCATTCTCGCACGCAAGGAAAAGGAGGAAGGATCATGCAAGAAGAAAAAGACACCCGGATCTCAAGACGAAGCTTTCTCACCGGCGCGGCGGCAACAGGCGCAATCGCTGCGGCGAGCGCTGTTGGGTTAGCAGGATGTACCACGGGTGGAGGTGGGGGCGGCAATGAGCAGAAGCCGGCAGAAACCACCCCTGCTGAGACCACACCGACAACCCCCAGCGGGCCAACGGCACAGAAGGCAGTGTGGAGCTGGGAGATCCCAGAGGACACCATCACGGACTTTGTCGAGGAGAAGCCCTATGACGTCATCGTCGTGGGTTGTGGGCTCGCCGGCATGTCAGCCGCGGTTGCGGCCGCCCAGCAGGGTGCAAAGGTCGCAGTCCTTGAGAAAACCGATCAACCGAATGTCCGTGGTTTGCACGTCGCGGCTGTAGACACGTCAGCCCAGCGTGCAGCTGGTATCACCATCAACAAGTACCAGAGCGCACGCGACCTCATCAGATGGTCCGGTAAACGCGTGAAAGAGGAGCTGCATTGGCTGTTCATCAACAATAGCGGACGGGCCATCGACTGGTGCTTCGACATCTGCAAGGAGAAGAACCCTGAGATGTACCTCACCATGTGGGATGCCTGCTATCGCGGCGAGGACTACTACGAGAACCCCGGCGCCACCCACATCTTCTCAGGTGGGCCACTCAGGTGGAACAACGACATCGCCGATTGTATGGTCACCAAGGGAGAGGCCCTGGGCGTCGACTATTTCTATGAGATGCCGGGCGTACAGCTGGTCAAGGATGGCGACTTCAAGGTCACCGGCATTGTCGCAGGTGAACCGGGCAACTACACCAAGTTCAACGGGACCGTGATCCTGGCGACTGGCGACTTTGGTGGGAACGACGAGATGATCGACTGCTACCTGCCCTGGGTCAAACGCGTCCATCAGAAGATCTACACGCCGGTGGACATGAACACCGGCGACGGCCACATCATGGGCATGCGCGCAGGCGCCTCAATGCAGGCTGGCGCACATGCCGCCATGATTCACCCGCAGGTGGGCGGACCGGTCTATTGCTTCCTGCGCGTAAACAAGAACGCCGAGCGCTATGAGAACGAGGATATCTCTGCCATAGGCTGCAGCACCAGCATCATGATGCAGCCTGATCAGATCGCTTGGTGCGTCTATGACGGGAACTTCATCGACTATCTGGTCCAAAGCCTGCCCTATGGCGGCGGCCTGATGTGGGATCAGGTCATGCGTGAGTGGGGTGCACCCTTCAATCGTGAGCAGGAGATGACCTCAACCGAGCGCAATATCGAGAGAGGGAACGTTGTCACTGCCGACACCATCGAGGGGTTGGCTGCAGCAATGGAGATCGATCCCACCAAGTTCAAGGCGACCGTCGATCGCTACAACGAGGTTGTCAAAGCGGGCGTTGATGAGGACTTCGGCAAGCGCAAGGAACTGCTGTTCCCCATCCTCGAACCACCGTTCTATGCCAGCCACATGATGACCGGCCTGCTCACCATTCCTACCGGCTTGAGCATCAATTCAAAGATGCAGGTTCTGGGCGCAGATTTTGTGACGCCGTTTGAGGGCCTGTATGCGGTTGGGAATGTTGGCGGCGACTTCTTCGCCCAGGACTACCCGACCATCTTCCCCGGCCACAGCCATGGCCGCGCCATAACCTTTGGTCGTATTGGTGGTTCCTACGCGGCCGGAATGGCGAAGCTTGACGATTTGTACCAGTAAGCATAAGGCGGCGCGTTGTACCAGTAAGCACAAGGCGGCGCATGTCGGCGCGTGGCGGCGCAGGTGTGATGCCAGCGCGAACGGCACTGTAAACGCAGCGTAACCGTAAGCAGGAGCAGGACTTGGTATACTTACCAGGCCCTGCTCCTTTTCTATCCCTACGGAGATCGACCCTGTGAGCGTTCTGCTGGACAAATTCAAAGAAGTCCTAAAGGTGGTCTCGCCCGTTGTGGTGCTGGTTGTCATACTCAGTTTCACGCTGACGCCACTGCCAACCCCGCTGCTGATCCGTTTCCTTGTTGGCGCCCTTGCCATTGTCATAGGCCTTGCCATCCTGCTCTTTGGCATCGAGCTGGGCATAACCCCCTTTGGCAACCATCTGGGCACCACCTTCTTGAAATCCAACAAGCTCTGGTTCGTCATCATAGTGGGCTTTGCCCTGGGCTTCTTCGTCAACATAGCAGAGCCGGACCTGCATGTGCTCGCCGGTCAGATCGACGGGGTGACCAACGGCTACATCCCGCTCTTCCTCTGCCTGGTGGTGGTCTCGATAGGAACCGGCGCCATGCTGGTCCTGGGCATTGTACGCATCATCAAGAAGCTCCCCTTGAACATCGTATTGATCATCTGTTACGGCGTCATTGCCGCACTGGCGCTCTTCTCCTCGGCCGATATGCTGGCCATCGGCTTTGACTCCTCCGGCGCCACCACCGGCGCGCTGACGGTTCCACTGGTACTGGCCCTGGCAATAGGCGTCGCTGCCATGAAACGCGACAGCAGATCCTCCGAGGAGGACAGCTTTGGGCTTATCGGCATCATGTCCGTTGGCGCCATCCTGGGCATCTTACTGCTGAATTTCTTCATGCGGACCGAGGGCATCACCGGCATCCTGGACTCGCATGTGGCGGATACGGATTCGCTGCTTGGCCCGCTTGTAGCAGAGATCCCGGTTGTGGCGCTTGAGTCCCTCATCGCGTTGATCCCCATGGTGGTTATACTCTTCCTCTTCCAGAAACTGAGCTTCAAGCTGCAGAAACGGGCCTTTGGCAAGATGCTGCTTGGCTTTGTCTACACCTATGTGGGGCTGGTAATTTTCCTGGTTGGTGTACACGGCGGCTTCATGAGCGTGGGCAACCTCATTGGCCAGGGTCTGGCCCAGTACGATAACAAGGCGGTCCTTGTGGGCTTTGGCTTCCTCATTGGCATGCTGGTTATCCTCACCGAACCCGCAGTGCATATCCTCACCCAGCAGATAGAAGAGGTTACCAGCGGCTATATCAAGCGGACCACTGTTTTGGCTGCACTGTGCATAGGCGTAGCTGTGGCGGTTGGCCTTTCCATGTTGCGGATAGCTGTTCCCGGTATCCAGCTCTGGCACTACATCCTTCCGGGCTATGCCTTGGCCCTGGGCCTGACCTTCTTTGTGCCCAAGCTCTTTGTGGGCATCGCCTTTGACTCGGGCGGCGTAGCCTCGGGCCCCATGACGGCGACCTTTGTCCTGGCGCTTGCGCAGGGCGCATCTAACGCCATTGAAACCTCCAATATCCTCACGGACTCCTTTGGCGTCATAGCCATGGTCGCCATGGTCCCTCTCATCGCACTGCAGATACTCGGTTTGATCTACAAGCTCAAATCAAAGAAAGAGGAGGTGTGAGGATATGGCGGGATTCAGCCTGATTTGTTGTGTGGTTAAGATCGGTCAAGCCTCAAAAACCTTACGTGCTGCCAAGAGATACGGGGTCAAGGGCGGGACCATCTCGCTTGGCCGAGGCACGGTCAATGACCGCTTCCTGGGGCTTTTAGGCCTGGATGAGTCCCGTAAAGAGATAATCACCATGATTGTGGAGAGCGAGCTGGCTTCCGAGGCGCTGCAGGGCATTGGCAGGGACATGGATTTCCACAAGCCCAACCACGGTATTGTCTTCTCGCTACCCGTCACGGAGTTCATCGGCAGGAAGAACGCGATCCGGGAGGCCGCGCCGGGCAGCCCCCAAGATAATGAGGTGAAAGAAACGATGTTCAAGATAATCTATGTGGTAGTCGAGAAAGGCAAGGCGGAGGACGTCATCGAGGTCGCGAACGAGGCCGGCGCCCGTGGTGGCACTATTGTCAACGCCCGGGGCTCCGGCATCCATGAGGTGCAGAAGCTCTTCTCCATAGAGATCGAACCCGAGAAGGAAGAGGTCTTCATCATTACCAAAGAGGAGCTCAAGGACAGCATCGTGCAGGCGATCATCAGCCACCTGAAAATCGACGAGCCGGGCAATGGCATCCTGTTTGTGATGGACGTGAACGAAGCCTACGGCCTGCACTGACTAATCGCTGTCCCACCCACCGGAGGCTATGCGCTGTGACAATCTACCAACAATGGGAGCTGTATCCATAGATTGCCACGGCGTTCGCTTCGCTCACTTCTCGCAATGACGGAGGCACTTGGGCAGGCGTAAGTAGATGCGTCAACTGCACCTAAGTAGGAGCGTTGCCCTCCCCTAGTTCAGGTTACACGCGTTGGCGGGCCTCGTCGCGCACCTTGTTGACACCCACAAAGAACTCGCGCATCAGCGCGACCAGCAGATAGCGTCCGCGGGGAGTGAGCAGGATCTTCTCGTCATCTTCAAAGGCGAAGGCGCCCACCAGCTTGAAGAAGCTGTACTCCACGGGCAGACCCACGGCAACGCTGCAGCCAAAGTCGCGCTCCCACTGCCGCTTGTCGAGCTGCAGGCCAAAGAGCTGCATCATGAAACGGTAACGCATGCGGTCTGAGGTGGTGAAGGGCGTCTTGCCTATGACGCTCATGCGGCCGGCCTCGATGAGGTCGTTGTACTCCTCCACCGAGAAGGTGTTCACGTAGAGCCCGCCGTCCAGGTAGCTCAAGCCGCCAGAGCCAATGGCGGGGTACTCCTCATAGTCCACTATGTACTCGTCGATCATGGCGCTCTCATCGCTGATCGCCTTGAAGGTCCAGGCGCTGCCAAACGCGTAGGGCGGGTGCTTGCCGCCGGTCAGCACCTCGCAGATCATCTGGTAGTAGCGTTCCTCCCGGCTGTAATCCACCTGGCCCAGGCTGCGGGCCAGCGAGCGCGCCACAGAGGGCGAGGCCATCAGCGGGTAGAAGGTCACCTGATTCGCCTGGCTCTCCAGTATGCAGGCCAGGTCATTGATGAGCATGTCCTCGGTCTGGCTGGGGAAGTTGAAGATCATGTCCACGTTGAGGCTGTCAAAGCTGTCCTTGGCCGCGATGATGCGCTCCAGCGACTCCATGCCGCTGCCGTAGGTGTCGTGGCGTTCCATCTGCTTGAGCAGGCGGTCATCAAAGCTCTGGACGCCCACGCTGAGCCGCTGCACGCGGCCGCTGAGCTTGGAGATGATCTGCGGCTCCAGATGGTTGGGGTTTGTCTCGGTGGAGACCTCCTCAAGGCCAAAGAGATCGCGCGCCAAGTCGATGGTTGCGCAGAGCTCGTCGATCATGATGGTGGGTGTGCCGCCGCCAATGTAGAGGGATTTGAAGCCGTAACCCATGTCCTTGAGCATGCGCATCTCCTGGCGCAGGTTTTTGAAGTAGGGCACAGCCTGCTCCTGCACAAAGGGGTAGCGGTTGAACGAGCAGTAGGGGCAAAGCGTCTTGCAGAAGGGCACGTGGGCGTAGAGCACGTAGGTCTGTTGGGGATGGGGCCCTGGCAGCGCGGGCAGCGCGGTTGGTTTGAAGCCAAGGTAGCGGTGGGTGAAGAGGCGCACCGTCCTGGTCTGTATGCGTTCAAAGAGCATAGGCTTCCTTTGCTATACTTGCGTGTATGTGTTGCGCCTGCGCTGCTTGCGTGCTGCACGCGGTGCTGCATTGTGTGCAGTGCGGTGCTGCATTGTGTGCAGTGCGGTGCGCTCCCCCCTAATCACGCCTGCATGATTCTAGCCCTGGGAGGTTCAAATGAAAAGCGATTCGGGCGATTTACCTCAAAAGAATACGCCCCTGCCTGGTGTGAGCGACCCCGCGTTGCCGTACGTAGGTGAGCCTGGGTTACCCTGCGTGAGCGACCCCGCGTTGCTTTGCGTAGGTAGCCCTGAGGCCGCGCTCCGGCTCAAAGGCATCACGCATGTCTATACCGACCTTGACGGGACCTTATTCGCGCCTGCCGGCAAACTGCTGACAGCCCATGACGGCACGCCTTCCACCGCCGTAGCCGAAGCCCTGGTGTCGCTCAAGCGCGCAGGCATCGAGGTCATCATAGTCACGGGGCGTCATGCCTCACAAGGCTACGAGTTCCTGCGCCTGTTCAACCTGCAGACCTTCATAGGCGAGCATGGCTGCGTGGTCTTGGAGGGCGGGGGATTTGGGCAGCGCGTGCACTATGAGCTGGGCGACTGGGCCCACACCGTTCTTGCTGACGGCCTCGCGCCGGGCGAGCTGCCTGACGGGGTCACCCCCTATGAGCTCATCGAGCAAAGCGGGGTTGTTGCCCGCCTGAATGCCGCCTTCCCCGGAAAGCTCGAGCCCGCCATCTACCTCCCTGATACCCGCCAGGTCACCCATGCGTTCCGCGGCTTTGTGGATGACGATGAGGTCGGGCGCATACTGGCCGCTGAGACCCTCCCTCTGGAGTTGTGCGACAACGGGGTGATCCACCCTTCACGGCATACGCTCATCGACTGCCCCGAGATACACATCTACCATCTTACCCCTCGCGGCTCCTCCAAGGCCCTGGCCGTGAAGATGGACCTGGAGCGACGCGGCGTTGTGCGCGAGCGAGCCGTGGCCATAGGCGATTCCAAAAGCGACGTTGAGATGGGCGACTACACCGGCGCCCTGGTGGTCATGGGTAACGCCCTACACTCGAAGACCGTGCTGAAGGCCCTGGCGGCGCGGGCGGCGCGGGCGGCGCGTCTTGAGGCGGGGATGCGGGATAGGAGCGAGGGGGAAGAGGCTGGTCCTTCTCGTTATGAGAGGGATGCGACTGCGCTGTATACGCAGGGCTTCACGGCTGACGGCTGGGTGGAGTTCGCCCAGGCCCTGCTCGCCGCGCGATAGGCTGGAGTTCAGCTCTCGGGCTGTCTTTTTCTGAAGAAGCCGATGACAAACAGGATGATGGTCGCCGCGGCTATCACCACTGTGGAGAGAGCGTCCAACACGCCGAAGAGGGGCTCACCCAGGGCTCTGAACAGGACGTAGTTGACGGCCAGATTCATAGGGATGGTCAGGGCGACGGTTATGGCGATGGCATACCACAGGTGTCTTTTGAGCACCCTGAAGAGCAGGTAGATCACCCATGCATAGACAATCGAGGCAAGCGCGATGGGTGCGCCAAAAGAGAGCAGCCAGGGGCCTGTGTGGCTGATTTGCTCGATGCACAGCAGGAACGGTATGACAAAGATGCAGCAAGCGGCCAGGGACAGGGCGATTCTGCGGCGCTTGAGGAAGAGGAAGGGCATGACGATGAGCCAGGCGTAGACGCAGCTCGCCAGGGGATAGAGGGACCAGGTGAGCGTGTGGGTGATAGCCAGGTCGACGATGAAGCAGGTGATGATTGCGATGAGGAAGCTTGCGGCAGTGATGAATGCGAGTGTTTTTTGGAGGCTGCGGGTTTTTTGTATGGTGACTTTCTCAGCGTATTGCAGGGTTTTCTGGACGGCGATTTGGACGGGGTTGGCAGAGGTGGAAGAGGCGACAGAGGTGGAAGAGGCGACAGAGGTGGCAGGGTCGACAGGGTCGCCTGGATGGGTGCCAGGATTGCCTGGTTCGCCTGGTGCGCCGAGTTCGGCTGGATGGGTGCCAGGATTACCTGGTTCGCCTGGTTCGCCCGGTTTGCTTTGCTGGCCCTGTTGCTCTAAGAGTTCTGGCTGGGGCGGTTGCCCGGCGAGGGCGGTGTCATTGTCTCGTCTGCCGTTTAGCAGTTCATTGACGGTAACGCCCAGGGTTTCTGCCAATTTTGAGAGTATGGTGATGTCGGGGTAGCCCTGTCCGCGCTCCCATTTGGACACGGCTTTGTCGGTGATATTCAGCTGCTCAGCCAACTGACCTTGGGTCATATTCTTGGCTTTCCTCAACTCCTTGATGAAAGCAGCCATTCCCTCTATGTCCATGTGAGATATGCTCCCTTGCCCTTGCCCCGCCGAGAAGTGCTGTATAGTAATTACCTCATGAGTGTAGCAAAGCGGCAGGTAAACACAAGCGACTAACTGTGGATTCTGGAAGTAAACCAGCAGTAGAGTCAGGGGTTAGAAGGGATGGGCGTGACTTCAGACCAGCGCTATGACGTGGTGGTAGTGGGCGCAGGTTTGCTAGGCTGCTTTGTGGCGCGCAACCTGAGTCGCTACCAGCTGAAGGTCGCTGTTTTGGAGCGCGAGAACGACCTGTGCATGGGCATCAGCCGTGCGAACTCCGCCATAGTCTACAGCGGCGCCGACACCAAGCCGAACACGCTCAAGACCCGCCTGACCGTGGCGGGCAACCTTGGGTTTGGCGCGTTGTGCGCGGACCTGCAGGTGCCTTTTGTGCGCTGTGGCTCACTGATGGTGGCCTTTGGCCCGCGGGCTGAGCAGGCGCTACGCTATAAATACGAGCAGGGCGTGGCAAACGGGGTCTGTGGCCTGCGTCTTCTGGATGGCGCTGAGGCTCTGGAGTTGGAGCCCCAGTTGGACCCCAGAGTCACGCTAGCTTTATACGCACCGAGCACGGGGACGGTAAACCCCTGGGAACTTTGCCTTGCCGCGGCACAGAACGCCCATGCCAACGGCGTGGACTTCCACTTTGAGCATGAGGTGGTTGCAGTTGCGGGGGCGGAAGTAGTTGCGGGAGCGGAAGTGGTTGCGGTTGCGGGGGCGGACGTGGTTGCGGGGGCGGGGGCGGGGGCAGGCTATACGCTGAGCTGCTCGAATGGCGCTGTCTTCACCGCCCGTGCGGTGGTCAACTGCGCGGGGCTTTCCGCTGACCAGGTGAGTGAGCTGGTGGCGCCAGTCAGTTTCCGCTTCAAGCCGACGCGCGGCGACTACCTTGTGCTGGACGAGGCCGCAGAAGGTTTCATCACCCACGTCATCTTCCATGAGCCGGAGGAGAAGGGCAAAGGAGCAACTCTGGTCCCCACTGTGGACGGCAACATCATGGTCGGCCCCTCTGAGGAGCCTTTTGAGTTGGAAAGCAGGTTGCATGACAAAGGGCATGACAAAGGGGACGGTCCCTTTTGTCATGTCGCCCGCCCCCTTGTCTCATTCCCCACAACCACTGAGGGCCTTGCCTTCAACAACCTGATTCCCCGGCAGGTCTTTCCAAAGCTGCCGCTTGAGCAGACCATCCGTAACTTCTCAACCTTACGTCCCAACATCTTTTGGGCACATGCCACTGAGACTGGCGAGGTGCACATAAGCGACGAGAGCATCTCCACGTTCCACATTGCCGAGGCGCCCGGCTGCCCCGGCTTCATCAACGTTGCCGGCATCAAGACTCCCGGCCTGACCTGCGCCGACGGCATCGGCCACTACGTCACCGAGCTAGTGTGTGCACACCTGGGTAACGTTGAGGAGAACGGCTGCTTCTCCCCCGTGCGAAACGCAGTCTCCCGCTTCTCCCGTATGACACAGGCAGGCGATATGACAGAGGGGACGGTTCCTTTTGTCATATCCGAGAGTCTTGAGATTGTCTGTCGCTGCAACAAGGTAACCGTGGCAGAGGTCAGGCAGGCTATCCGTGGGCCTTTGGGGGCGCGCACCATCGATGGCATCAAGCGGCGATGCGGTACCTGCATGGGACGCTGTCAGGGCGGTTTCTGTACATACAAGATCATCAAGATCA